>Ga0209941_1000054_pt1 | contig 252789 bp, 228 predicted proteins | sample ThiBiot_300_plan_FD_183945 | JGI IMG/M metagenome (GOLD analysis project Ga0209941, IMG submission 183945) | Wastewater bioreactor microbial communities from Cape Town, South Africa - Thiocy_solids_1 (SPAdes) | ecosystem: Engineered > Bioremediation > Thiocyanate > Unclassified | place: South... | reverse complement strand
CATCTGCTCGATCGCCCATTGCCGCTGTTCGGCTGTGTAACGTACCCATTTCATGCTCTCGCTCGCTGCCGCCTTCCAGTGTGATTGATGAAATCAAACGAGGCGACAACTAGCCTGACGTGGAGGGTGGCCACGCAAAGAGAAAGTAACTCGGCTGCCGCAGGCAGACGAAAGCTCTTGCCTCTGGAGCTTTTCGCTCTGAGGGCGGCAAGCGCAAATGCATCGCGCACGACCTAAGGAAGTCCCTTATGGACAAGGTGCGCTCCGCGGCCCACGGCCACCCATGACTTCTGGCCTAAGCAGCCACCGGCAAGCACGCCATAATCGGGATTCCCCCACGCGGAGTTCCCCGATGCGCCGTCTTCCCCTCACCCTGCTCGCGGCCGGCCTGCTGGCCAGCGGCATCGCCAGCGCCGCCACCACCACGATTCCCGCCGCGGCCGTAAAGACGGCCGAACAACTGCGCGACCAGGCGCTGCACGACGACACCGCGTACAAGGTCACCGCCTCGCTGACCACCGAGGTCGGCGCGCGCCTGGCCGGCAGCGAAGCCGACCGCCGCGCGGTCGACTGGGCCGTGGCGAAGTTCAAGGAACTGGGCTACGACAAGGTCTATACCGAGCCGGTCACGTACCCGCTGTGGGTGCGCCGCAGCGAGCACGCCGCGATCGTGGCGCCGTTCCCGCAGCCGCTGGCGCTGACCGCGCTGGGCTATTCGCCCGCCACGCCGAAAGGCGGGCTGAGCGCCGAGGTGGTGAGGTTCGACAGCCTCGACGCGTTGAAGGCGGCCGACCCGGCCAGCGTCAAGGGCAGGATCGTCTACGTCGACTACCGCATGGAGCGCGCGAAGGACGGCCACGGCTACGGCATGGGCTCGGCAGTGCGCGTGGCCGGCCCGGTGCTCGCCGCGGAAAAGGGCGCCGCCGGCTACCTGCTGCGTTCGGCCGGCACCGACGCGCACGAACGCGCGCCGCACACCGGCGTCACCGGTTTCCGCGACCCGGCCAAGGCGATTCCTGCCGCCGCGCTGGCCAACCCCGACGCCGACCAGCTCACGCGCGTGCTGGCCTACGGCAAGCCGGTCACGCTGAAGCTCGACCTTGACTGCGGCGTGGTCGGCGAATACACCGGCGCCAATGTGATCGGCGAGATCACCGGCCGCAAGCATCCGGACCAGGTCGTTGCCATCGGCGGCCACCTCGATTCGTGGGACCTGGGCACCGGGGCGATCGACGACGGCGCCGGCGTGGCGATCGCGATGGCCGCCGGCAAGCTGATCCGCGACCTGCCGCGACGGCCGGACCGCACGATCCGGGTGATCGCGTTCGCCAACGAGGAGATGGGCCTGTGGGGCGGCCGCGCCTATGCCGAGAAGCACGCCGGGGACGTGGCCAAGTTCCAGCTCGGCACCGAGTCCGACTTCGGCGCCGGCCCGATCTGGCGCATGAGCGCCAGCGTGAAGCCCGAGGCGCGTGATGCGATCGGCCAGATCGCCAAGGTGCTGGAGCCGGTCGGCGTGGCCTACGACGCCGGCCGTCCCGGCGGCGGCGGGTCGGACCTGTCGCAGATGCACGCCAAGGGCATGGCCGCGCTGTCGCTGACCCAGGACGGCACCAAGTACTTCGACTGGCACCACACCCCGAACGACACGCTGGACAAGATCGACCCCGCCGAGCTGGCGCAGAACGTGGCGGTGTACGCGGCGTTCTCGTACATGGCCGCCCAGGCCAAGGGCGACTTCGGCTCCGCGCCGGGCGCGTTCGCCAAGGACGGCGCCGGCGAGTAAGTCTGAACTTGCTCCCTCCCCTGCTTGCAGGGGAGGGTTCGACGTTATTTCGCGTAATACGCACCCGAGGCCACCAGCGGCTCGGGCACGCAGAACGTCTTCGACATCACGGTGATCGCGACCGGCACCAGCACCTGCTTTTCGACGCCGCCCGCGTCGGCGCAGGAGGCGCCCGGCGGCAACAGGAAGTGGATGATGCGCACGGTGTACTGCGGGCAGACGTCCGAACAAGGGTGTTCGGCCACGACCGGCACGCCGCGGTAGCGGCCCAGCTCCACCGTGGTGTTCATCAGCGCGGCCTTGTCCCAGGGCCTGGCGGCCCAGGCCTGCAGCGCGGCGGCATCCATCGGCGCGGGCGTGCCGGCATGGGCGCAGGCGGCCACGCTGGCGACGGCGAATACGGTGGCGATCATGGTCGGACGGCGCATGTCCGCTCCTGCGATGACGGAGCGGCCAGCCTAGTCGCGCACGACCGAACGCCGCAAGCTACCGTGCCGGCAGCGCCTTGCCCGAGTGCTGGAAGCGCCGCTGCAACTGGTCCATCCACAGGTAGATCACCGGCGTCAGATACAGCGTGAGCACCTGCGAGAACAGCAGGCCGCCGACCACCGCCAGGCCCAGCGAACGGCGCACCTCGGCGCCGGCGCCGATACCCAGTGCGATCGGCAAGGTGCCGGCCATCGCCGCCATGGTGGTCATCATGATCGGGCGGAAGCGCACGCGGCAGGCATCGGCGATCGCCTGCGCCGGCGGCATGCCTTCCTCGCGCTGCCGTTCCAGCGCGAAGTCGATCAGCATGATCGCGTTCTTCTTCACGATGCCGATCAGCATCACGATGCCGACGAAGGCGAACAGGTCCAGCGCGGCGTGGAAGATCAGCAGGGTCAGCAGCGCGCCCACTGCCGCCGCCGGCAGTCCGGACAGGATCGTCAGCGGGTGGATGAAGCTCTCGTACAGGATGCCCAGCACCAGGTAGATCACGAACACCGCCAGCAGCAACAGCATGCCCATGCCCTGCAGCGATTGCTGGAACGCCTGCGCGGTGCCCTGCACGCTGCCGCTGATGGTCGCCGGCAGGCCCAGCTTGCCCATCGCGTCGTCGATGCTGGCCACCGCATCGCTGAGCGACACGCCGGGCGCCAGGTTGAACGACACCGTCACCGCCGGCAGCTGGCCCTGGTGGTTCACCGTCAGCGCCTGCGACTCGCGGCTGAAGCTGGCCACCGCACTGAGCGGCACCAGGCTGCCGCTGTTCGAGGTGACGTACAGCCGCGACAGCACCGCCGGGTCGTCCTGCAGCTTGCGCTCGACCTGCAGGATCACCCAGTACTGGGTAGCCGCACCGTAGATGGTGGAGACCTGGTTCTGGCCGAAGCCGATGCCCAGCGCCGTCTGCACCTGCGCCATGGTGAGGCCGAGCGGCGCGAGTTTGGCGCGGTCGACCTTGACCACGATCGACGGGCTGTTGAGGTCGAGGTCGTTGGTGACGTCCTCGAAACCCGGCAGCGCGGCGAACGCGCGGGTCACCTTGCCGCTCCACTCGTACAGCTGGTCCAGGTTCACCGACTGCAGCGTGTACTGGTACTGCGCCTTGGACTGGCGCCCGCCGATCTGGATCGCCGGCGCGTTCTGGATGTAGCTGCGGATGCCCGCCACCGTCGCCAGCTTCGGCCGCAGCTCCCGGATGATCCCGTCCACGTCGAGCTTGCGCTCGCCGGCCGGTTTCAGCAGCAGCAGGATCGAGCCGTTGTTGATGGTGGCGCGCGGGCCGCCGGCACCCACGGTGGACATGTAGCCGGCGATGTTCGGATCCTTCGCCACGATGTCGACCAGCTGCTGCTGGCGCGCCAGCATGCCGTCGAACGACACGTCCTCCGGCCCTTCCGTGTTGATCCGCAGCTGGCCGCTGTCGCCGGCCGGGATGAAATCCTTCGGCGCCACGTAGAACAGCAGCGCGGTGGCCAGCAGGCTCGCGCCGAAGACGGCCAGCACCAGGCGCGGGCGCTCCATGCACCAGCGCAGGCTGTCCGCGTAGCCGCGCTGCACGGCGGCGAAGCCGCGGTCGAAGCCGGCGATCAGCCAGTTCTTCCTGCCCGTGCCGGAGTCGCCGTGGTCGTGCGCCTTGACGAAGCGGCTGCACAGCATCGGCGTCAGCGTGATCGCGACGATGCCGGAGATCAGGATCGCCACGCTGATCACCACCGCGAATTCGTGGAACAGCCGGCCCACGATGCCGCCCATGAACATCACCGGGATGAACACCGCGATCAGCGACAGCGTCATCGAGAAGATGGTGAAGCCGACCTCGCCGGCGCCCTTGAGCGCCGCCTGGTACGGCGGCACGCCCGCCTCCATGTGGCGCACGATGTTCTCCAGCATCACGATCGCGTCGTCCACCACGAAGCCGACCGCCAGAGTCAGTGCCAGCAGCGAGAGGTTGTCCAGGCTGTAGCCCAGCGCGTACATCACGCCGAACGTGCCCAGCACCGAGATCGGCAGCGCCACCGCGGGGATCAGCGTGGCGGACAGGTTGCCGAGGAACAGGTAGATCACGAACACCACCAGCGCGCCGGCCAGCAGCAGGGTGAACTGCACGTCGTCGACCGACTCGCGGATCGACTGCGAGCGGTCGTACAGCGTGTCCAGTGTGATCGACGGCGGCAGCCCGGCGCGGAAGCCGGGCAGCACCGCCTTGATCCGGTCCACCGTCGCCACCGTGTTCGCGCCGGGCTGGCGCTGGATCGCCAGCACGATCGCCTGCCTGCCGTTGTACGAACTGCTGCGCTGGTCGTTCTGCACGCCGTCGCGCGCCGCGCCGATGTCGCCCACGTGCACCGGCGCGCCGTTGCGGTACGCCACCACCACGTCGTTGTAGGCGGCCGCACGCAGCAGCTGGCCGTCGCTGCGGATCGGCAACTGCTGGCGCTTGCCGTACAGCGAGCCGGTGGACTGGTTGACGTTGGCGTCGGCGATCGCGTTCTGCACCTGGTCGATGCCGATGCCGGCCGCGGCCAGCCGGTCCGGGTCCACGCTGATGCGCACCGCGTATTTCTGCGAGCCGTAGACGTTCACCTGGGCCACGCCGTCGATCATCGACAGCTGCTGCGCCAGCTCGGTCTCGGCGTACTCGTCGACCTGGGTCAGCGGCAGCGTGGAGGAGCTCATCGCCAGGTACAGGATCGCCGCGTCGGCCGGGTTGACCTTGCGGAACGTGGGCGGCGTGCTCATCTCCCGCGGCAACTGGCGCAGCGCCGAGGAGATCGCCGCCTGCACGTCCTGCGCGGCCGCGTCGATGTTGCGGTCCAGCTCGAAGCTCAGCGTGATCGAGGTCGAGCCCAGCGCGCTGGTCGAGCTCATCGAGCTGATCCCGGCGATGGTCGACAGCCGACCTTCGAGTGGCGTGGCCACCGCCGAGGCCATCGTTTCCGGCGAAGCGCCGGGCAGGCTGGCGCTGATGCTGATGGTGGGGAAATCGACGTTCGGCAGCTCGTTCACCGGCAGCTGCGGATAGGCCACGATGCCGAACACCAGCAGCGCCGTCATCAGCAGCGTGGTCATCACCGGGCGGCGGATGCAGAGCTCGGGGATGTTCATCCGATCATCCCTTGACGACGGCGGCGCTGCCGTCGACCAGCAGCATCTGGCCCTCGGTCACCACCTGCTCGCCGGCCTTGAGGCCCTTGTCGATCACCGTGTGCCCGGCGCTGGTCGGACCGGGCGTGACATAGCGCTGACGCACCTTGCCGTCGGCACCGAGCACGAACACGAAACTGCCGCCGCTGGAACTCTGCAGCGCCTGCACCGGCACGCTGACCACGTCGGTCAGGCGCGCGGCGGGCAGGCTCACCTGCACGAACTGGCCGGGGACGAGCCGGTGCTCGGCGTTGTCGAAGCGCGCCTTCAGCACGATGGTGCCGGTGCTGGCGTCGACCGCGTTGTCGATGAATTCCAGCGTGCCGGCCAGCGGCGCCGCCTGGTCGCCGGCGACAATCACCTGCACGGCGAGCGCGCCATGCTTCTGCGCATTGCGCACGGCCGGCAGACTGTCCTCGGGAATGTTGAACGCCACGCGCACCGGCTCGACCTGGTTGAGCACCACGAGGTCGGTGCTGTCGGCGCTGACCTGCGCGCCCGGCCACACCAGCGGCGCGCCGGCAATGCCGTCGAACGGGGCGCGGATGCTGGCGTAGTCGAGCTGGGTCTGCGCCAGCTCCTGCGCGGCGCGGTCGCTCTGCAAGGTGGCGCGGGCCACCGCCAGGTTGGCCTGGTACAGGTCGTAGTCCGCCCTGGAGACGAAGCCCCTGGCCAGCATGTCGGCATAGCGCCGCTGGTCGGCCTGCGCCTTCTGCAGCAGCGCCTGGTCGCGCGCCACGTTGCCGCGTGCCTGGTCCAGCTGCGCCTGCAGCAGGCGCGGGTCGAGCTGCGCCAGCACGCTGCCCTTGCGCACCAGCGCTCCGGGCGTGAACGACAGCGACTGCAGCTGGCCGGACACCCTCGCGCGCAGGCTCACCGTCGACCACGCCTCGACCCGGCCGATCAGCTTCAGCGACAGCTCGACGTCGCCGCGGGTGGCGCTGGCCACTTCGACCGGCACCGCCGCCGGCGCGCGGGCGGCCTGCTCGCCGTGGCCGCCACCACTGCGCCAGAAGCGCATGGCCAGCGCGACCGCCAGCAAGGCAAGCACGACGAGGACGATTTTTTTCCAGGACATGCGCGGGGCTTCTCGATCTTCGCGCCACGCGCGGTGGCGATGCGGATTCGGTGCGGGCGGGGAGCCGCCGGGCTGACGACCAGACGCCAAACCCGTGACAACGCATGCACCGGCGTCGGGTTGACCCGTCCTGCGCCGCGCCAAGCCCCACTATGCCGCGGATCGGATTCCGCGGAACCGCGACCAATGGCACTGGCCGCCGCCGCAGGCACGGCTCACGGCGCGGCGGGCTCGCCCTGCTCCAGCGCCTGCAGGTTGTCCTTGATCCGGCCGATCACCGCCAGCGCCTGCTGCAGCTCGTCGTAGTCGATGCCGCGGGTGGCGTCCTTGCGCAGCTCGCGCGCGATCAGCTCCATGTCGCCCACGATCACCCGCGCCTGCTCGGTGACGTACAGCCGCCACGCGCGGCGGTCCTTCGGGTCCGGCCGGCGCTCGACGAAGCCGGCCGCCTGCAGCCGGTCGATCACCCGGCCCACCGCGATCGGTTCCATTTCCAGGAACTCGGCCAGCTCGGTTTGCCGCAGCCCCTCGCGGTGGTACAACACCTTGGTCGCGCGCCACTGCGCGCGGGTCAGGCCAAATTTCACCGCACGCCGGTCGAAGTGCTTGCGGAACAGCAAGGTCACGTCGCTGAGCAGATAGCCGAAGGAAATGTCTTCCGTCTTCGCCATGGTCCGTTGCCGCTCCGCCGCGCCAATGCCTGTCCGAAGCATAAGGTAAGCCGCCATTCCATGCCCATCGAAGTCATCCACGCCGACATCACCCGCCTGGCGCCGGACGCCATCGTCAACGCGGCCAATCCCGGCCTGCTCGGCGGCGGCGGCGTGGACGGCGCGATCCACCGCGCCGCCGGGCAGGCCCTGCTGCAGGCCTGCCGCGCGCTGCCGGAAATCGCTCCCGGCGTGCGCTGCCGCACCGGCGAGGCGTGCATCACGCCCGGTTTCGCGCTGCCCGCACGCTGGGTGATCCACACGGTCGGACCCATCTGGCATGGCGGCGACGACGGCGAAGCCGAACTGCTCGCGCGCTGCCATCGCAACGCACTGCGCCTGCTGCGCGAACGCCGGCTGCGCACGATCGCATTCCCGGCGATCAGCTGCGGCGTCTACGGCTACCCCGCCGCGCAGGCCGCCGCGGTGGCGGTAGCCGCGCTGAACAACGAACTGGCCGCTGCGGACGACATCGATGTCACGCTGTGCTGCTTCAGCGACGCCATGCGCGCGGTGTTCCAGCAGGCACTGGTGGCGTAGGGCAGGCACGGCCAGCCATTCCCGATCGCGGCGCGAACAAGCCGGCGGGCATTGCCCGCCTTGCGGCGCGAGCCGCTCAGTGCAGCTTGAACGGATACAGCGGCGGCAGTCCGGAGTTTTCGTCGGTCGCCGCCGCAGCGCGCCAGGCGAAGCCGCGCTTGAACGCCCCGGCCAGGTTCGCGCCGGCGTCGTGCGATGGCGCGGCAGCGTAGTGGCGCTGCTGCAGGGCATCGATCGCCGCGCGTTGCGCGGCATCGTCCAGCGCCGCCGACAACTCGCCCAGGTGCTGGATCGCCGGCCGCTCCGCACGCGCCCAGGCCAGCAGGCTGCGCACCTGCGCGGCCGGATCGCTGCCGCGCGCCGCGGCAAGAAAGGCCAGCTGGCCACTGCGCGCCGAGGTGCGCGCCGCCGCCGGCGGCGTCACCGGCGGCGCGCGCCGGCGCCGCTGCCACAGCCACCAGGCCAGCACGCTGAGCAGCCACAGGCCGATGCTGGCCAGCGCGATCCAGCGCCATGGCGCGGGTGTGACCGCGGCCGGGGCGGTGCTGCCGGCGACACCGCTGTCCACTGCGGCGGCTGGTGCGGGCGGCGGCGCGGCCGTCGCGCCGGCCGCCGGCAGCACGGTGATGCTGTGCGCGGGAATCTGCGCCACTTCCATCCGGTCGGTCAGCACGTTCCACCACTTCAGCGTGGTGGCGGGGATGGTCAGCGTGCCGGCGCGTTCGGGCACGATCGCGAACGCCTGCTGGCGCCGGCCGATGATCCACTGGCCGTCCTGGCGGTTGCCGGTGACCGGCTTGTCCGGATACACCGTGGCGCCGTCCAGCGGCGGCAGGCTCAGCGCCGGCAGCGCCTCGTACGAGAGGCCGGTAGCCGCCAGGTTCATGGTGAGGTTGATCGGCTGGCCGACCCGCGGCGGCGCGTCCTGCGCGGTGGGCCAGCCGTCCAGGCCCAGGCTCAGCTGGCGTGCCGGCAGCCATGCGCTGGCGCCCCAGTCGGCGGGCGCCGGTTTCACCGTGATCGTCTGCGCCGGTGCGCTGGCGCTGACCGGCACGGTGGCGCCGAAGAAACTGTTCGGGTCGCGCGGATCGGCGGCCTCGCCCTGGAAATCCACCGGCGGAATCTCGACCTGCCCGGCATGTTGCGGGATCAGCGCGTAGCGCTGCTCCAGCACGTGATAAGTGCGGCCGCCGCGTTCGGCGTCGTAGTTCAGGCCCTTGCCGAGCGCGCTGACTTCCACGCCGTCGACTTGCGGCGGTGGCGGCGCATCGCCGCCGATGCGGTTGGCGTAGTACAGGCGCACCACGTAGGTCAGCTGCTGGCCGACGTAGCCATGCGCCGGCTCGACCTGCGACTCCATGAAGACGTCGCGCTGCGTGGCGGCGGCCGCGGCCGGGTCCGGCGCGGTCACGGTGAGCTGCAGCGGCGCCGTGCGGCTGCCGGCCACGCTCAGCGCCGGGATCTGCAGCACGCCGACATGGCGCGGCCGCAACGCCACGCCGAAGGTCAGCTCGGAACTGGCCCGGCCGTTGACCACGCTGAGGCTGCTGTTCTGCGAGGTGCCGAGCAACTGGAAGTCCTGGTTCAGCGCACGCAGGTCGGGCGCGGCAATGCCGCCGGCGTCGCCTGCCACGCGCACGTTGAGCGTCACCGTCTCGCCCAGTTGCACGTGGTCGCGATCCAGTGTGGCGGCAACCTCGGCGGCGCCGGCCAGCGCCGGGATCAGCGCCAGCATCAGCAGGCATCCATACGCGACATGACGGAATTTCACGGCTGTTGGTCCTCGCCTGGTGCGCCGCCGTGGCGCTGCTGGTATTCCAGTGCGAACTTGCGCCGCAGCAGGGCGCCGGGATCGTCCGGCACGCGCTGCAGGGCGTGGCGCAAGTCGGCCGGCAGCTTCGCCTGCGGATCGTCCTTGGCCAGCGCGCCGAGCTGGTGTTCGGCCTGGCGGTCGCCCGGCTTGGCCAGCGCCGCGTCCATCTGCTGCTTCAGCGCCTGTTGCGCCTGCGCGGCCTGCTCCTTCTGTTCGGCTTGCTGCTGCGCGGTTTGCGGCTGGGGCTGGTCGGCACCGCCCTGCTCGGGCTTGGCTTGCGGCGACTGGTCCTTGCCGGATGGATCCTGCTTCTGCGACTTGCCGCCCTCGCCCGACTGGCCGGACGGCTCGGCGTTCTGCGCTGCGGACGACTGGTCCTTCGGATCCTGCTTGCCGCTCTTGCCCTGCTCGCCCTGCGACGACTGGTTCTGCTTGCCGCCGTGGCCCTCGTGTTCCTTCTGGTCCGACGGCTGCTGTTGCTGCCGGCGCAACCAGTCCTCGACCGTCTGGCGGTTCGCCTTCGCGTCGGCATTGGCCGGGTCCAGTCGCAGCGCACGATCGTAGGCAGCGAGCGCCTGCTGGTACTCGCCCTGCTTCGCCAGCGTGTTGCCGAGGTTGTACGCCGCGTCGCCGCCGGGTGCCTGCTGCAAGGCCTGCGCCGCGGCGGCGTAGTCGCCGGCGCGATACGCCGCCGTGCCGCGCCAGGCCGGGTCGCGCGCGAGCTGCTGCGCCTGCTTCGCGTCGCCCGCGCGCAGGGCCTGCGCGGCCTGCTGGTCACGACGTTGCCACAGATCCTGCCACGTGGTCGCCGCGGCCGTGCCCGGCCACAGCGGCAACACGACCAGCGGCAGCAACAGCAGCCAGCCGCGGCGGAACGCCAGCGCCACGATCGGCAGCAGCGGCAGCAGCAGCCACGCGCCGCGGTCCTGCCAGGCGTCGCCGTGCTGCCCGTCGGCCAGCGTGGCCTTCGCGCTGCGCAGTTGCGCATGCAAGGCGTCGACGTCGCGCTGGTCCGCACTCATCGCCACGTAGCGGCCGCCGCCGGCGGCGGCCAGCGCGGCCAGCGCGGCATCGTCGCGACGGGCCAGCAGCATGCCGCCCTGCGCATCGCGCGCGAAGCCGCCGTCGGGCAACGGCACCGGGCCGCCCTGCGGCGTGCCCACGCCCAGCACCGAGACTTGCACGCCGGCGGCGTTCGCCTTGCGCGCGGCGACCGCGGCAGCCGCGTCGGCCTGGTCGGTGATCAGCACCAGCGAACCGCCGCCGGCCTTGCTGTCCTGGATCAGCGCGACGCCGCGCTCGATCGCCGCCGCGGCGTTGTCGCCGTCCACCGGCATGGTATCCGGCGCCATTGCCGCGAGCAGCTCGTCGAGGCTGTGCGCATCGGAGGTCAGCGGCGCCACCACGAACGCTTCGCCGGCGTAGCCGATCAGCGCATTGAGTCCATCCCGGTTGGCGTGCAGCAGATCGCGCGCCTTGTAGCGCGCACGGTCGAGCCGGCTCGGCGCCACGTCGCGTGCCAGCATGTGCTGCGACAGCGAGATCGCCACCACCTGCGCCGCGCGGCTGGCGTACAGCGGCTGCTCGACCCGGTTCCAGGTCGGCCCGGCCAGCGCCAGCGCGCACAGCGTCCAGCCCAGCGCGAACAGCCACAGCGGCAGGCTGCGGTTGCCGGCGCGCCCGTGCAGCAGATGCGGCAGCAGTTCGGCGTCGACCAGCCGCGACAGCTCCGCCTGCGCCACGTTGCGACGCACGCCGAGCCAGGCCAGCAGCGGCAACAGCGCCAGCGCAGCCAGCCACCACGGCCGCAGGAAATGGAAATGCTGCAGCAGCTCGCTCATGCCGGCAGCTCCCGCCTGCGCGCGAAGCGGCGCGGCACGATCACCAGCAACAGCAGCGCGATCGCGGCCAGCAGCGGCCAGCGGAACAGTTCGTGCCGCGGCCGCAGGCTGGGGCCGTGCTGCGGCATCGGCTCCAGCGCGTCGATCGCGCGATAGGCGTCGGCCAGCTCGCCGCTGTCGGTGGCGCGGAAGAAGCGCCCGCCGGTCTCGTTGGCGATGTCGGTGAGCATGTCCGCGTCGAGGTCGGCCGAGGGATTGACCAGCTGGCTGCCGAAGAAACCGGGGATGCGCATGCGCGTGGCGCCGATGCCGATGGTGTAGATGCGCACGCCGGCCGCCTTCGCCGCGCGCGCCGCGTCGCGCGGCGCGATGCTGCCGGCGTTGTTGACGCCGTCGGTGAGCAGCACCAGCACGCGCGCCTGCTCGGGCAGCGCGGCGAGCCGCTTCACCGCCACCGCGATGGCGTCGCCGATCGCCGTCTCGGTGCCGGCCAGGCCCACCACCGCACCCTGCAGCTGCGCGCGCACCGCGCCGAGGTCGTAAGTCAGCGGCGTCACCAGGAAGGCCTGGCTGCCGAACAGGATCAGTCCCATCTCGTCGCCGCTGCGGCGGCTGATGAAGTCGCCGGCGATCGCCTCGACCGCGCCGAAACGGCTGACGTCCTGGCCGGCCAGCTGCATGTCGCCGGTGCGCATGCTGCCGGACAAGTCCACCGCCAGCATCAGCGCACGCCCGCTGCGCTGCTGCGCCTGCGCCGGCCCCACCCATTGCGGCCGCGCCGCCGCGGCCAGCAGGCACAGCCAGGCCAGCGCCAGCAGCCACGGCGCGGCGCCCCGCGCGCGGTTGCCGGCGACCGTGGCCAGCCGCACACCCGGCTGCGGCAAGTGCAGCGCCTGCCCCGGCGCGGCCGGACGCAGCCAGCGGCGCAGCAGCCACGGCAGCGGCAGCAGCACGATCACCCAGGGCCAGGCGAACTCAGGCATCGGCGTGCTCCGTCGCGGCGGGTTTCCAGCTGGCCGGCTTCAGCGCCAACTGCAGCCAGCAGCGCACGGCGGCGACCGCGGCGGCGCGATCGAGCGCAGCGGGCGGGCGGTAGATCTGCTGCTCCAGCGCCAGCAGTTGTTCCAGCGTGGCGGCATCGACCGGCATTCGCGCCAGCGTCTGCCGCCAGGCGTCGCCGCGCTGCCGCACGGCCGTCGCATCGTGCCGACGCGCCACCCGGCGCAGCAGTTGATGCAGCTCGCCCGCCAGCACCGCCACGTCGCCGTCGCGCTGGTGCCGCCGGGCGATCAGGTCGAGTTCGCGCAGCACCTGCCGGCGTTGATGCAGCGCGCGGCGATGCCGGCGCCACCACCAGGCGCCGGCCAGCAGCAAGGCCAGGGCCAACCCGGCGAGCAGCCACCAGCCCGGCGCCGGCGGCCACCAGGACGGCTCGGGCGGCAGGTGGATGTCGCGCAGCCGCGGGCCGGGCGACGGTGCGGGCGCCAGCGTCATCGCGCCGTCCTCCGTGCGCCGAGCAGGCCGCTGATCGCGTCGAACGCATCGGCGGCGGTGTCGATGCTGTTCCAGCGCAGGCCCAGCGATTGTGCCAGCTCGCCCAGCCGGGCCGGGCCGGCACCCAGCGCACGCTGGAAGTCGCTGCGCTGGCGCTCGGACTGCAACAACACTTCGCAGCGTTCGCCGGCATGCTCCAGCGGATAGCGTCCCGGCGGCGCCGGCGCCAGTTCCAGCGGATCGGCCACCACCAGCACGCTGACCCCGGCATGCCGGCCCAGGTCGAGCAGGCGCTGCCGCGCCGAGGCGTCGCAGCTGAAGCCGTCGCTGAGCAGCAGCACGCGGCTGGCGCCGTGCAGCACGCGGCTGGCGCGGGCCAGCGCGTCGGACAATGGCTCGACCCGGTCGGATACCGGTTGCGCATCCCATTCGGCCAACGCGCCGCATACCGCCAGCGCGCCACGCGGACCGGCCTGCGGCCGCAGCAATTGCTCGGCGTGGCCGAACGCCATCACCCCGACCCGCTCGCCGGCGCGCACGGCATACCACGCCGCGGCGGCGGCGGCGCGCGCCGCCTGCACCGACTTGAAGCGCACGCGGGTGCCGAAACGCATGCTGGCGTGGGTGTCGAGCAGGATCAGCAGGCAGCCTTCGCGGTCTTCCTGGAACAGCTTGGTGTGCAGCTTGCCGCTGCGTGCGGTGAGCCGCCAGTCGAGCCGGCGCACGTCGTCGCCGGCCTGGTAGACGCGCGACTCGGCGTAATCCATGCCGCGACCGTACAGACGGCTGGACTGATGGCCGCTGCGCGCGGCGCGGCTGAGCAGCGGCGCCAGGCGCACGCGACCGACCCGCGCGCGCAGCGCGATCAGCTCGGCCAGTGCAACCTGACTGAGGCCGTCGCCCTCGGCACGGTGTGGCGCGACAACGTTCACGGCAGCGGCACGAGATCCAGCAGGCGATCGATCACCTGGTCCGGCCGCACGCCCTCGGCCTCCGCCTCGTAGCTGAGCAGCACGCGATGGCGCAGCACTTCGTGGGCGATCGCGTGCACGTCCTCGGGCAGCACGTAATCGCGGCCGGCCAGCCATGCCTGCGCGCGCGAGCAGCGATCCAGTGCGATGGTGGCGCGCGGGCTGCCGCCCCAGGCGATCCAGCGCTTCAGTTCCGCCCCGTAGCGGCCGGCATCGCGGGTGGCCAGCACCAGTTGGGTCAGGTATTCCTCCAATGCCGGCGCCATGTGCACCGCCATCGCTGCGTCGCGCGCGGCGAACACGTCGGCCTGGCTGAGCAGGGCCGGCGATGTCGCGGCCGGATGCGCGCGGCGGCTGGCCTGTTCGCGCGCCAGCTTGAGGATCGCCAGCTCGGCGGCGGCATCCGGATAGCCGATCGTCACGTGCATCAGGAAGCGGTCGAGCTGGGCCTCCGGCAGGGTGAACGTACCCTCCTGCTCGATCGGGTTCTGCGTCGCCATCACCATGAACAGCTCGGGCAGCTGCCAGGTGCGGCGGCCGACGGTGATCTGCTGCTCGGCCATCGCCTCCAGCAGCGCGGACTGCACCTTGGCCGGCGCGCGGTTGATCTCGTCGGCCAGGACGATGTTGTGGAACAGCGGACCGCGCTCGAACTCGAAGCTGCCCGACTGCGGGCGGAACACGTCGGTGCCGGTAAGGTCGGCCGGCAGCAGGTCGGGGGTGAACTGCACGCGGTGGAAATCCGCCTCGATCCTCGCCGCCAGCGCCTTCACCGCGGTGGTCTTGGCCAGGCCGGGCGCGCCCTCGACCAGCAGGTGGCCATCGGCGAGCAGGGCCACCAGCAGGCAGTCGATCAGGTGCGGCTGGCCGATGATGCATTGCTGCAGGTCGTCGCGCAGTTGCGCGAACGACTGCTGCAGGCGGCTCGGCGTTGAGGTTTCGGGCATATCCATGACGGGTTCCGTGCTTGACGTGACAACGGCGCGACCCGGCGCATGGCGGGGCGGCGCCGGACCGGATGGCGTGTTACAGACCATCGGCGGCCCCGGAAGTTTAATCGGCCCGTGGCAGCCGGGGCGGCGCGCACAAAAAAAGAGGCGGCCGAAGCCGCCTCTTTCGTCGCGAGCATGCGTGATTACTGCAACGTGTCGCTGAGGATGCGCGGCGTCACGAAGATCAGCAGCTCCGCCTTGGTGTTGGTCCGCGAGGTCTTGCGGAACAGCGCGCCGACGCCGGGGATGTCGCCCAGACCAGGCACCTTGACCATGGTGTTGGACTTGTTGATTTCGTAGATGCCGCCCAGCACCACGGTCTGCCCATTGTCGACCAGCACCGAGGTGTTGATCTCGCGGGTGTCGATGGTCGGGATCTTGCCGCTTCCCGGGGCGTCCACGTAACCGGCCAGCGCGTCCTTCTTGACGTTGATCATCAGGTAGACGCGGTTGTCGGCGGTGATCGTCGGGGTCACCTTCAGCTCCAGCACGGCGTCCTTGAACTGCACCGTGGCGGTACCGCTGCCGGCGCCGCTGCCGGCGCTGTTCTGGAACGTGACGTAGCCGATTTCCTGGCCCTGGCGGATCACTGCTTCCTGCTGGTTGGCGGTGATCACGCGCGGGCTGGAGATCACCTCGCCACGGCCTTCGGTCTGCGCCGCGGACAGTTCCAGGTCGATCGCGTAGTTGGCGCCCAGGATGGCCAGGCCGAAGGTACCGGCCGCCGGGCTGGCCGGCAGGTTCACGTTGAGACCGCCCGAGGTGACGTTGCCGCCGCCGAGACCGGCGGTCAACGCCGGCGTGGCGGTGGCGGCGTTCTGGAACTCGGTGTTGTTGACGCGGCCGTTGACGCCGAACTTCGCACCCAGCTCGCGGGTGAAGTCGTCGCTGGCGACCACGATGCGCGACTCGATCAGCACCTGCTGCACCGGCTTGTCCAGTACCGCGATCAGGTCACGCAGCTGGCGGATCTTCTCCGGCGTGTCGTTGAGCAGCAGCGTGTTGGTGCGCACGTCGAACGAGACGCTGCCACGCGGCGACAGGAAGCCGCGCTGCTGGTTGGCGCCGCCGCTGCCGCCGCCGCCCTGCATGCTGCCGCTGGTCAGCAGCTTGGCGATGTCGGCAGCCTTGCCGTAGCTGATCGGCACGTAGTCGGTAACCAGTTCGGCGGTGTCCTGCGCTTTCAGCTTGGCGTCGGCCAGGTCCTGCTCGTACTTGGCCAGCTCGGCCTGCGGCGCGACCCAGACGACGTTGCCGTTGCGGCGCTTGTCCAGGCTCTTGGCGCGCAGGATCACGTCCAGCGCCTGATCCCACGGCACGTTGACCAGGCGCAGGGTGACGCTGCCGCCGACGCTGTCGGAGGCGACCAGGTTGAGGCCGGAGATGTCGGCGATCAGCTGCAGCGCCGAGCGTACCGGGATGTCCTGGAAGTTGAAGGTGACGCGCTTGCCGCTGTAGCTCGGCTCCTGGCCCAGCCGGGCCAGCTTGGCGTCCTTGGCGGCATCGGCCTTCTTCGGCGCCACCTCGATCACGTACTGGTCGGCGGTCTGGTAGGCCGAGGTCTCGACGTCGCCCTTGACCGCGATTTCCATGCGCGCACCGCCGCCATTGCCGGCGCGGGTGACGATGGACTGCACCGGCGTGGCGAAGTCCAGCGTATCCAGGCGCTGGGCCAGGTTGGCCGGCAGGTTCGCGTGATCGATGGTGACCAGCACCTTGTCGCCCTTGCGGGTCATCTCGGCGTTCGCGCCGCTGCCGCTGAAGTTGACCAGTACGCGGCCTTCGCCGTTGGGGCCGCGGCGGAAGTCGATGTTGGAGATGGCCGGACCGGCCGACGACGACGGCAAGGCCTTGGTCGGGTCGATCGTGGCCGCGGTGGTCACCGACTGGTCCGTGCTGCCGTTGTTGACGGTCAGCACCAGGGAGTTGCCCTCGACGCGCGAGCGGTAGCTCGACGCGCGCATCAGCTCGACCACCACGCGGGTGCGGCCGCCGGCCGCCACCGCGGATACGCCGGAGGTCGAACCCTTGCCGATATCCAGATGGCGCGGGGCGGCGTTGTCGGTGTCGGCGAAGTCGACCGCGATGCGCGGCGGGTTGCCGGTGGTAAAGATCTTCGGCTGCGGCACCGGGCCATCGCCGAAGTCCATGTGCAACTCGACGCTGCCGCCGGGCAGCGCGTCGTAGCTGATGTTCTTCAGCGTGGTGGTGGCCGCCATCGCGGCGCTGGCCCAGGTGGCACCGGCGAGCAGCAGGCCCATCAACAAGTAACGGCTTGCATGGCGCATGACACGGCCCCGGACGGATTGGATTTGGTTGGTCATTGCATCAGCCCCTGTATTTCCTATTTCGCGTCGAGCGCGATGCTGGCGGGACGTTCCATCCAGCCACCATTACCGTTGGATACCAGCTCGACCAGGTCGATGTGGTCTTCGCTGATCGCGATGACATGCCCGTAGTTCTGGCCCATGTATTCGTTGACATGGACGCGATGGATCACGCCACCCGGGTCTTTCACCAGCACCTCCATGCCCGCGCCGGTACCGACCGTGCCGACCATCTTCAGGCTGTCCAGCGCGAACAGCTCCAGCGGCTGCTTGGCGCGATTGGCGTCCGGCCGCGGGCCGCTGGTGGCGGCGCTGTTGTCCAGCTCGGCCGTGCTCGGGCTGAACGGATCGCGCCGATCCTGGTCGTTGTAGGTAAACGTCTCGAAGGTCTTGATTACCGGCAGCGGCTGGATCGGCACGCCCTTCTTGGCCTTTTCCTGGGCGACCCAGGTGCGCAGATCCGACATGCCGCGGGTGCAGCCGGCCAGCATCAGCGCGGCGCCAAGCATCAGCATCAGCCGTGCGACGCGGGCGGGTTTGATCACGGCAAGGTTCTTCATCATTTCGCCCCCCCGGCCGGATTGCCCTTGCTCGCGGCGGCGCTTTCCTCGTCATCCAGGTAGCGGTAGGTCTTGACCGTGCCCTGCAACACCAGTTGGCCGCCCGCAGGGCCATCCTTGCCAGCCGCCTTCGGCGTCAGCGAGACGTCGTGCAGGGTCAGGATCACCACCCGCGGCAGCGAGGCCACGCCGCTGATGAAAGTGCCGAACTGGTGATAGGTGCCGGTGAAGCGCAGCGCAATGGGTTTCTCGGCGTAGAAATCCTTCGGCGTCTCCGGGCCGGGCTGGAACAGGTCGCTCTCCAGGCCGGCGGCCTGCGCGGTCTGCGAGATGTCGATCAGCAGCTCGGGCATCTCGGTCTTGCTGGGCAGCTGGCGCAGCAACTGGCGCAGCATGTCCTGCATCTCGTCCAGTTGCTGCTGCAGCGCTTCGAGATTGACCGACTTGGCCTGCTTCTGGGAGAACTCCTGCTTGAGCTGGTTTTCCTTGCCGGCCAGCGTGTTCAGGCTGTCCTGCTGGTCGCTGACGAAGAAGTACCAGCCGACCAGCAGCACGAAGCCGAACAGCAGCGCGGTAAAGAAGATCTTGATCGATTGCGGCCAGCCACCGACGTTGTTGCGGTCGAGGTTCTGGATGTCGTGGAGGAAACTCATGAGCGGGCACCTCCGGTGGCAGCTGGCGCACTCACCGGCCTGGCTTCCGTGGCGGGCGTTGCCGCGGGCTTCGCCGGCGCCGCCCCGGCTGCCGCGGCGGGGCCGGCACCGGCCGGCAGCACCGGGGTCTTGTCGCCGGTCTCGTCGGCCTTCGGCTTGTTCAGCGTCACGTTCAGGCCGAACTGGTACGGCATGCGGCTGCCGTTATGGGTGTTCTCGGTCTTGCGCAGGTCGGCGTGCCCCATCCACGGCGAGCTCTCGATGTTGCGCATGTATTCGGCCACGCTGGCGTTGGATTGCGCCACGCCATCGAGCGACATCGACTGGCCGCTCTGCTTGAGCCCACTCAGTCTGGCGCTGCTGGGAATGGTCTTCACCAGCTCGTCGAACAGGTGCACCATCTGCGAGCGGTCAGCCTGCAGCTGCTCGATGATCTGCTTGCGCGCCAGCAGGTGCTCGCGCACCTTCTCCAGGTCCTTGATCTTCGCGATGCGTACGTCGAGCTGCTTGATCTCGGTCTGCAGGTAGGTGTTGCGGTCGTTCTGGTTGTCGATGCGCTGATCCATCCAGAACACCCACAGCAGCAGCACGCCCAGCCCCGCCACGAAGGCGGCGGCGAGCTGCATGTAGAACTCGCGTTCGCGTTGCTTGCGCCGTGCGGCGCGCCACGGAAGTAGATTGACGTGTGCCATCAGTCGAAGCTCCTCAGGGCGAGGCCGACCGCAATCATCAACGCGGGGGCGTCCTGCGCCAGCGACTGTGCCTGGACCCGCGGCGACAGCGACATGCGGGCCAACGGATTGGCGACGACGCAGGGCACGCCGAGCTGTTCTTCCAGCATCTGGCCAAGCCCCTCGATCGAGGCGCAACCGCCTGCCAGCACCACCTGGTCTACCTTGCTGTACTCGCTGCCGGCGAAGAAGAACTGCAGCAGCCGGCTGATCTGCTGGATCAGCGATTCCTTGAACGGCTCCAGCGCCTCGGTCTCGTAGGACTCGGGCAGGCCGCCCTTGCGCTTGGCGCGACCGGCCTCCTCGTAGGAGAGCCCGAAGCGGCGCATGATTTCGTCGGTCAGCTGCTTGCCGCCGAACACCTGCTCGCGCGAATAGATGGTGCGCTGGTTGCGCAGCACCGACAGCGTGGTCATGGTGGCGCCGATGTCGACCACCGCCACCAGCGCGTCACGACCGACATTGAGCTGGTCGGCGATCATCGCGAAGGCGTTCTCCATCGCGAACGCCTCGACGTCGATCACCGCGGCGGTGAGCCCGCCCAGATCCAGCGCGGCCACGCGCATGTCGACGTTCTCGGTGCGCGAGGCGGCCAGCAGCACGTTGTTCATGTCGGGGTTGTCGCGGACCGGGCCGAGCACCTCGTAATCGAGGCTGACCTCGTCGATCGGGTACGGGATGTACTGGTTCGCCTCGACCTGGATCTGGCCTTCGAGGTCGTCGTCGGAAAGATCGGCGGTCATCGGAATGATGCGCGTGATCACGGCCGACCCGGCCACCGCGGCGGCGGCGTGCTTGAGCTTGGAGCCCGAGCGGGCCAGCGCGCGACGAATCGCGTCGCCGACCGCCTCGACCTCGACGATGTTCTTTTCGACCACGGCGTTCGGCGGCAGCGGCTCGACCGCGTAATGCTCAACGCGATAACGGCCGCCCGCCTGACTTAGCTGCAGCAGCTTGACGGCAGTCGAACTGATGTCGACACCAATCAGCGCCGGCTTCTTCGGTGTAAAGAGCCCCACGGTGTTTCCCCCTTGCCGCTGACGCCCGTAGCCAGAATCCTGGCGGGGTACGCATCGGCATTAAATCGAAAAAATAACGCAATGGCAACGGTCTACGGAAACTTTCTCATGTAATTGGCGTGATGCCCGCCACATTTGAAGGGAAACCCTCGTTGGCCCGACCCTTGCTTCGCGAGCCGGCTTTTGCGTTTGGTCGACCGCTCCTCATGCCCGGAATACTCCTACATCTATACTCTGTCATGTTTTGACTCAGGTCTCGCTATCCCCACACCATGCAAATTTTCAAACGCTTGATGCGCTGGGCTCTGGTCCTGGCCTTTTCCGGTTTGCTCCTGGCAGTTGTCGCGGTGGGTGTGGCGTATTGGCTGATTGCTCCAAGGCTCCCCTCGGTGGCCGAGCTGAAGAACTACCCGATGCAGGTGCCGCTGCGCGTGCTGAGCGCCGACGGCAAGCTGATCGCCAGTTTCGGCGAAACCCGGCGCATTCCGGTGGACATCGAAAAAGTGCCGGACCGGCTCAAGCATGCCGTGCTGTCGGCCGAGGACGCGGACTTCTACCACCACCCGGGTGTCGACTGGCACGGCATCGCGCGCGCCGCGTGGCACGTGCTGGTGACCGGCGGCGACAAGGGGCCCGGCGGCTCGACGATCACCCAGCAGGTCGCCCGCAACTTTTTCCTGAGCCCCGAGAAGCTCTATTCGCGCAAGCTCACCGAAATATTCATCGCGCTGCGCATCGAGCACGAGCTCAGCAAGGACCAGATCCTCGAGCTGTACCTCAACAAGATGTTCCTCGGCCACCGTTCGTACGGCGTGGCCGCAGCCGCCGAGTACTACTACGGCAAGACGCTGGACCAGCTGACCGTGGCCGAGTGCGCGCTGATCGCCTCGACCTTCCAGCTGCCCTCGGCGGTCAACCCGATCAACAGCCCCAAACGCGCCATCGCGCGGCGCAACTGGGTGCTGGGCGAGATGCTGCGCCACGACTACATCACCAAGGCCGTGTACGAACAGGCGATCGCCGAGCCGAACCACGCCTACCCGCATGAGCAGCCGATCGAGGTGGATGCCCCTTACCTGGCCGAAATGGTGCGCCGGCAGGTGCTCGACCGCTTCGGCAACGATGCGTTGACTGAAGGCTACGTGGTCAGGACCACGCTGCAGAGCGGCCGCCAGCAGGCTGCCGTGGAAGCCTTGCGCGACGGACTGATCGCCTATGACCGACGGCATGGTTGGCGCGGACCGGAAGCCCACCAGGACCTGCCGGCGGGCGCCGGCGAAGCGGATTTCGACGGCCTGCTGGCCAACTACGGCAGCGTCTCCGGCATGCAGCCGGGCATCGTAACGGCCAGCGACGCGAAGCAGGCGACCGTCTACCTGTCCAGCCGCGAAAGCGTGATCCTCGAGCTGGCCGGGGTCAGCTGGGCGCGTCCGCACATCAATGACGACCGCGTCGGCGCCACGCCGACCCGGGTCGACGGCGTGCTCAAGCGCGGCGACATCATCCGGCTGGCGCGCGACGACAAGGGCGAGTGGCAGCTGGCGCAGATCCCCGCTGCGCAGGCGGCGCTGACCTCGATCGAGCCGGAAGACGGTTCGATCCAGGCCCTGGTCGGCGGCTTCAACTTCGTGCGCAGCAAGTTCAACCGGGCCGTGATGGCGGCGCGCCAGCCCGGCTCCAGCTTCAAGCCCTACCTGTACTCGGCGGCGTTCGAGCGCGGCTTCACTCCGGCCTCGATCATCAACGACGCGCCGCTCGCCCTGCCCGACCCGTCGCGCCCGAACGGCATCTGGACGCCTTCCAACGACGACGACAAGTTTGCCGGGCCGATGCGCCTGCGCGAGGCGCTGGTGCAGTCCAAGAACCTGGTCTCGGTGCGCCTGCTGGACGCCATCGGCGTGCGCTACATGCGCGAGTACGCCACCCGCTTCGGCTTCTCGCAGGACGCGATCCCGGCCAACCTGTCGATGGCGCTGGGCACCGCCTCGGTGTCGCCGATGGGCATGGCCCGCGGCTATGCCGTGTTCGCCAACGGCGGTTACCTGGTCACGCCGTACTTCATCCACGAGATCGACGACCGCAACGGCAAGCCGGTGTACGTGGCCAACCCCGCGCGTGCCTGCCGCAACTGCCAGGAACGCCTGCTCGACACCCAGCCGCCCGGCCCGCCACCGGCCGAGGCGAGCCCCGCGCCGGCCAACAACCTGGCCAGCGCCTCGTCGGCGGCACCGGCCGAATCCAGCAGCGTCGACGGCGTCGGCGATGCGGTGCTGCCCGCCGACGCGCATGGCGACGGCACGCACCCGCCGGTATTGGCGCCGCACGTGATCGAGGCGCGCAACGACTACCTGGTCACCTCGCTGATGAAGGACGTGATCCTGCGTGGCACCGGCTCGGCCGCGCGCGCGCTGGGACGCGACGACCTGGCCGGCAAGACCGGTTCCACCAACGACCACCGCGACGCCTGGTTCGTCGGCTTCGATGGCGAACTGTCCACCGCGGTGTGGGTGGGCTTCGACGACTACAGCTCGCTCGGCCGCGGCGAGTTCGGCGCCAAAGCCGCGCTGCCGATCTGGATGTCCTACATGAGCAGCGCCCTGAAGGACCAGCCGTCGAGCACGTTGCCGATGCCGCCGGGAATCAGTACGGTATGGATCGACCGCTCCAGCGGCCTGCCCGCCTCGTCGGACGATCCGGACGGGATCAACGAGATGTTCAAGGTGGAAGACGTCGACCGCCTGCGCAGCCAGGCCGCCCAGCAGAAGGAGCAGGATCAGCAGCACGCCTACGACATCTTCTGATGCCCTCCGGGGCGAGGTTCGCCCCGGCCGCCGCTCGCCCATCGTTGAGGAGTGCGCCATGTCCCGAGGCGACCACCACCGCATCCACACGCACGACCGCCTGCAGCGCAACCGCCTGCGCATCGCCCAGGAGGCGGCACGGCTGATGAGCGAGCACGGCATTCGCGACTTCCACCACGCCAAGCTGAAGGCGGCCGAGCGGCTCGGCATCCTCGACACGCAGGCGCTGCCGCGCAACCTGGAGATCGAGCAGGCGTTGCGCGAGCACCAGCGGCTGTTCCTTGCCGACAGCCAGCCGCAGCTGCTGCGCCAGCGGCGCGAGGCGGCGGTCGAGGCGATGCGCTTTCTTGCCGCGTTCGAGCCGCGCCTGGTCGGCGCCGTGCTGGACGGCACCGCCGACGCGCATTCGGCGGTCTGCCTGCACGTGTACAGCGACGACCCGGAAGCGGTCGCGCTGTACCTGCGCGAGCGCGGCGTGCCGCTCGAGACCCAGGTGCGCCGGCTGCGCTACGGCCGCGACGAGCAGCCCGAGTACCCGGTTCTGCTGTTCGCCGCCGACGAGCTGCCGTTCGACCTCACCGTGCTGCCGCGCGACGCGCTGCGCCGGGCCCCGCTGAACCGCACCGACGACCGGCCGATGCGTCGCGCCTCGCTGGCCCAGGTGGAGATGCTGCTCGACGAGGACGCCGACGAGACCTTCGAACAGCGGCTGGGCGCGGCGTTGCGCTGAACCCGGCCCGTCCGGCCGCAAAAAAGCCCCGGCCAAGGCCGGGGCTTTCTGATGGGTGCGACGCGGGCGGTCAGCGCTTCGCGGTCGGCACGTAGTTGCGCACGCCGGCGCCGGTGTAGACCTGGCGCGGACGGCCGATGCGCGATCCGGGCGTTTCGTGCTGTTCGATCCAGTGCGCGATCCAGCCGGCAGTGCGTGCGATCGCGAACATCACGGTGAACATCTCGGTCGGGATGCCCAGTGCCTTGTAGATGATGCCGGAGTAGAAGTCGACGTTCGGGTACAGCTTGCGCTCGACGAAGTACTCGTCCTTCAGCGCCGCCTCTTCCAGCTTCATTGCCACGTCCAGCAGCGGGTCGTTGACGCCCAGCTCGGCCAGCACCTTGTGGCACATCTCGCGGATGATCTTCGCGCGCGGGTCGAAGTTCTTGTACACGCGATGGCCAAAGCCCATCAGGCGGAAGCTGTCGTTCTTGTCCTTCGCGCGCAGCACCGCCGACTCGACGTTGTCCGGCGTGCCGATCTCCTGCAGCTGCTTGAGCACCGCCTCGTTGGCGCCGCCGTGCGCGGGCCCCCACAGCGCGGTGATGCCGGCGGCGATCGACGCGTACGGGTTCGCGCCGGTGGAGCCGACCAGGCGCACGGTCGAGGTGGAGGCGTTCTGCTCGTGGTCGGCATGCAGGATGAACAACAGGTCCAGCGCCTTGGCCGCCACCGGGCTCATCTGCAGCGGCTCGCTCGGCACCTCGAACATCATGTGCAGGAAGCGGTCCACGTACTCCAGGTTGTTGCGCGGGTAGCGCATCGGCCAGCCGATCGAGTAGCGGTAGCAGGCGGCGGCGATGGTCGGCATCTTGGCGATCAGGCGGATCGCGGCGAGCTTGCGGTCGGCCGGGTCGTCGACGTTGAGGTCGTCGTGGTAGAACGCCGACAGCGAGGCGACCGCGGCGGCCAGCATCGCCATCGGATGCGCGTCGTGGTGGAAGCCCTGGAAGAAGTTCTTCAGCGACTCGTGCAGCATCGTGTGGTGCGCGACGTCGTGCTCGAAGGTGGCGAACTCGGTCGGCTTCGGCAGCTCGCCGTTGAGCAGCAGGTAGGCCACCTCGAGGAAGCTGGAGTTTTCCGCCAGCTGTTCGATCGGATAGCCGCGGTACAGCAGCACGCCCTGGTCGCCGTCGATGTAGGTGATCGCGCTCCTGGTGCTGGCGGTCGAGCCGAAGCCGGGGTCGTAGGTGAAGTGGCCGGTGTCCTTGTACAGCGTGGCGATGTCGATGCATGCGGGGCCGAGCGTGCCGCTGACCAGCGGCAGTTCGCTGCTGCGCTTGCTCGATTCATCCACCAGCTTGACGGTCTTGGGATCGGACACGGAAACCTCCTTACATGTGGGTCGTCGCTGCCGACGACCGCGAAGGCGGCGCCGGCCAGCGAGGGAATGCTGGACATGGCGTGCCGGGGAGAACACGCGATGCAACGGACGCGGTGAACGCCAGTTCACCGACCATTATCGCACAAGGTCGCGTTTGCATTCGATGGCGAATGGTCGAATGGCAAACGCAAAAAGACACGGGGCAGGCCTGCGCCTGCCCCGTGCCTCGAATCGGAATCTGCATGACCGGCGCCAGGCGGCGGTCACTGCGCCCGCTTATTCCTTGACGGAACCCGCATAGCGGCGGCGGAACTTGTCGACGCGGCCGCCGACGTCCAGCGTCTTCTGCTTGCCGGTGTAGAACGGGTGCGAATGGCTGGAGATATCCACCTTGATCAGCGGGTACTCATTGCCGTCTTCCCACTTGATGGTTTCCTTGCTGGACATGGTCGACCGGGTCAGGAACGCGAACTCGGACGACAGGTCCTGGAACACCACCGGGACGTAGTTCGGATGGATATCAGGCTTCATGGCTGGCTCTAAAGCGGTGGTGAAAAGAGCGGCATTGTAGCGAGGAAGCGGCGGGTGCCGCAAGTCCGCTCAACCAGGCGCCCCCAGCGCGCGCCGCACCATCGCGGCGAAACGGACCTGGTCCACCTCCAGCACGATGTTCGCCTGTGCCGGGCGGCCAAGGCGCGCAGCCCAGTCGACCACGGTAGCGCCACGGGTCAGGCGGCCGTCAAGTTCCACCGCCACCGCGCGGGTCTCGCGGCGGATCACGATCGAGGGATCGAGCGCCACCGCCATCGCCAGCGCATCGGCAGCGATCACGCCGCGGCGATCGTGCTTCGCGTTGTAGCGGCGCGCCGCGCCCATGATCTTGCCGAAAAACGCCGCGCGCTGGTCGCCGGCGGCCAGCCAGCGGTCGAACTCCGCATCGTCGAAGGCATGCCGCAAGGTGACCTCCCAGTCGACCAGGTCGAACGCGGGGAAGGCTTCGAACACCACGTGCGCCGCTTCCGGGTCGAAGCCGACGTTGAACTCCGCCGGCACCCTGCCGGTATTGCCGTGGCCGGTCACCGCGCCGCCCATCACTACCAGCCGCTTCACCCGCGCCGGCAACGCGGGATCGAGCCTGAGCGCCAGCGCCAGGTTGGTCAGCGGACCCAGCGCGAGCAGGGTCAGCTCGCCCGGCCGTTCGCGGGTCAGCCGCAGCAGCGCCAGCGCGGCCGGCTCGTCGGACAGCGCGGCGACCGGTTCGGGAAAACCGATGTCGCCGAAACCGTCCTGGCCGTGCACGAACGCGGCATCCTCGTCCGCCGCACGCACCAGCGGCGTGGTGCAGCCGGCGAATACCGGCGTGGCCGCGCCGGCCAGGTCGACCAGGGTGCGCGCGTTGCGCACGGTATGGCCGAGGCCCACATTGCCGGCGGCGATGCTGAGGCCGACGATGTCGGCGTGGGCGTAAGCCATCAGGATGGCCAGGGCATCGTCCACGCCGGGGTCGGTGTCGATCAGCAGTTGCGGCTTGCTCATGAGTGCTTCGTCTCGTTCCAGCCGCTCAGTGTATTCGATGGGAGCCGGCCATCACGCATGCGCGTAGCGCGCCGCGCCGCCGATCCAGCGCTCGATCAACTGCGTGGTCTGCCGCGGGTGCTCCTCGGCCAACATGTGCTCGCCGACCTGCTGCACCGCCGGCAGCAGGTGCGCGTCGCGGGCGAGGTCGGCGATGCGGAAGCTGAGCTGGCCGGTCTGGCGGGTGCCCAGCACTTCGCCCGGGCCGCGCAGTTCGAGATCCTTCTCGGCGATACGGAAGCCGTCGTTGGTATCGCGCATCACCTGCAGCCGTTCGCGCGCCAGCTGGCCCAGCGGCGGCTGGTACAGCAGCACGCAGTTCGACGCCACCGCGCCGCGGCCGACCCGGCCGCGCAACTGGTGCAGCTGGGCCAGCCCCAGACGCTCGCTGTTCTCGATCACCATCAGGCTGGCGTTGGCCACGTCCACGCCCACCTCGATCACCGTGGTGGCAACCAGCACGGCCAGTTCGTCGGCCTTGAACGCGTCCATCACCGCCTGCTTTTCCTTCGGCTTCATGCGGCCGTGGATCAGGCCGACCCTGAAGCCGGTCAGCGCGGCGGAGAGTTCCGCATGCGCCACCTCGGCCGCCTGCGCGCGCAGTTGCTCGGATTCCTCGATCAGCGTGCACACCCAGTACGCCTGACGCCCCTCGGCGCAGGCGGCGTGGATGCGCTCGATCACCTCGGCCCGGCGCGCATTCGAGATCGCGACGGTCTGCACCGGCGTACGCCCGGGCGGCAGCTCGTCGATCGAGGAAACGTCGAGGTCGGCATACGCGCTCATCGCCAGCGTGCGCGGGATCGGCGTGGCGGTCAGCACCAGCTGGTGCGGCACTTGCTCACCATCCCGCCCCTTGTCGCGCAGCGCCAGCCGCTGCTGCACGCCGAAGCGATGCTGCTCGTCGACGATCACCAGGCCCAGCCGCGCGAACGCCACGCCTTCCTGCATCAGCGCGTGCGTACCGATCACCACCGGCGCGCCGGCGGCCACCCGTGCCAGCACCTGCTGGCGTGCCTTGCCGGTGACCTTGCCGGCCAGCCACTCCACCTCGACGCCGAGCGGCCGCAGCCAATGCCGGAAATTGTGCAAGTGCTGTTCGGCCAGCAATTCAGTCGGCGCCATCAGCGCGACCTGATGCCCTGATTCCACCGCCGCCAGCGCCGCCAGCGCGGCGACCACGGTCTTGCCCGATCCGACGTCGCCCTGCACCAGCCGCAGCATCGGCCGCGGCTGCGCCAGGTCGCGCGCCACCTCTTCGTCGACGCGCCGCTGCGCCGCGGTCAGCCGGAACGGCAGTCCTTCCAGCAGCCGCTGGCGCAATCGACCCGTGCCGCCCAGCGCCGGCGCGCGCCGCCGGCGCACCGCCGCGCGCATGCGCTTAAGGCTGAGGTGCTGGGTCAGCAGTTCCTCGAACGCCAGCCGTTGCTGCGCCGGATGCCGGCCCAGCATCAGCTGGTCCAGGCGGGCGTCCGGCGGCGGTCGGTGCACATACAGCAGCGCGTCGCGCAACGAGGTCAGCCCATGACGGGCGCACCACTGCGGCGGAATCAGTTCCAGTTGCGCCGCCGGCGGCAGCAGCGCCAGCGCCTTGCCGATCACCGTGGCCAGCCGTTTCGGGCCCAGTCCCTCGGTGGTCGGATAGACCGGGCTGAGCAATTCGTCGACCGCGACCGCCGCGTCCCCGCTCAGGCGCTGGTAGCTCGGATGCACCATCTCCAGGCCCTGCGCGCCATGGCGCACTTCGCCGTAGCAGAGCAGGCGCGTACCCGGCAGCAACTGCTCGGCCTGCGCGCGGTTGAAGTGGAAGAAGCGCAGCAGCAGGGTCTGCCGACTGGCGTCGCCGATCGCCACCTTCAACTGCGGGCGATGGCGAAAGCCGCGTTCGACCGCCTCGACCACGCCCTCGACCTGCGCGCGATCGCCCGCACGCAGGTCGGCGATCGCGGTGATCCGGGTCTTGTCCTCGTAGCGCAGCGGCAGGTGGAACCACAGGTCCTGCACCCGCTCCAGCCCGAGCCGGGCCAGCGACGCGACCAGCGCCGGACCGACGCCCGGCAGCGCGCCGACCGGGGTCAGGCCCGGGTCGGCGTCGATGGCGGCAGCGGGACGGGCGGTGCGGGTGGCCATGGCTTGCAAGCCTAACCGAGCGCCGTCGCCTGCCGTAAGCCAGACGCCGACAGCGGCTGTCGGCGTCTGGCGCCGACCGGACTCAGTCCAGCACCATCACCGCATCGACCTCCACCTGCGCCGCCTTCGGCAGGCCGGACACCTCGATGGTGGAGCGCGCCGGATACGGCTGCTGGAAGTACTCGGCCATCACCGCGTTGACCGCGGCGAAGTTCGCCAGGTCGGTGACGTAGATGCCCACGCGCGCGATCTGCGCCAGCGAGCCGCCGGCCGCCGCGGCCACCGCGGTGAGGTTGTCGAACACCCGCCGCGTCTGCGCCGCGATGTCGCCGTCGACCAGCGCGCCGGTGGCCGGATCCAGCGGGATCTGGCCGGAGAAGTACACGGTATTGCCGGCGCGCACGGCCTGCGAGTACGGACCGATCGCGGCGGGGGCTTGCTCGGTGGAAATGATGCTGCGGGACATGGCTTGCCTCGAGTAGAGAGGGGTGGGAAAGCCATGGATGTTAGCAGCACTCGTTTCCCGTTCTCCCTCGCCCACTACAAGGGATGGCGATACGCCCCGCTGACCACGCCGGTGCGGCGCACGCGGCGGATCACGTCGGCCAGGTGCTTGCGGTTCTTCACTTCCAGCGCGAACAGCAGCGTGGCCGCGGCGGCGTCGCGCTCGACGTACTCCACGTTCTCGATGTTCGAGTCGGCAGCGGCGATCGCGGCGGCCACGGTGGCGAGCACGCCGGGGCGGTTGATCACCTCGATGCGCAGCTCGGCGCGGTAATCACCCTGCACGTCGCGGTCCCACTCGATCGCCACGCAGCGCTCCGGCGACTTGCGCAGCTCGACCACGTTCGGACACTCCTCGCGATGCACCACGATGCCCTTGCCCGAAGACAGGTAGCCGATGATCTCGTCGCCCGGCAACGGATGGCAGCAATTGGCGAAGCTGAGCACGCCGCGCTCGGCGCCGGTGATGCGGATCTTTTCGTACGCATGCGCCGGCGAGTGCGGCTTGCCGGCCCGCTTGCCGCGCGAGGCGAGCAACTGGCTGGCGACCACGTCGGGCATGCGGTTGCCCAGCGCGATGTCGGACAGCAATTCCTCCAGCCGCTTCAGCTTGGAGCTTTCCAGGAAGCGGTCCAGCACCGCCGCGGGAATGCCGTCCAGGCTGCTGCCCTGCGCGTCCAGCGCACGGTCGAGCATGCGGTGGCCGAAGTCCACCGCGTCCTCGTGCTGCAGGTGTTTCAGGTACTGGCGGATCGCGGTGCGCGCCTTGCCGGTGACCACCACTTCCAGCCAGGCCGGGTTCGGCACCGCCGACGGCGCGGTGATGATCTCCACCAATTGGCCCGATTCCAGCCGCGTGCGCAGCGGCAGCAGCTTCTTGTCGACCCGTGCGGCCACCGCGTGGTCGCCCACGTCGGTGTGCACGGCATAGGCGAAATCCAGCGCGGTGGCGTTGCGCGGCAGCGACAGGATGTCGCCACGCGGGGTGAACAGGTAGACCTCGTCGGGGAACAGGTCGATCTTGACGTTCTCGATGAACTCCGACGACGACACCGTGCTCGCCGAGCTGTCGACCAGCGAGGACAGCCATTCGCGCGCCCGCGCCTGCGCGCTGTTGGCCGGGCCCGAGTCGGTCTTGTAGGCCCAGTGCGCGGCCACCCCGCGCTCGGCCACCGAATCCATCTCGGCGGTGCGGATCTGCACCTCGATCGGTGCGCCGAACGGGCCCAGCAGCACGGTGTGCAGCGACTGGTAGCCGTTCGCCTTGGGGATCGCGATGAAGTCCTTGAAGCGGCGGTCGACCGGCTTGTACAGCGCATGCACCACGCCGAGCGCCATGTAGCAGCTCATCGCGCTGTCCACGACCACGCGGAAGCCGTAGACGTCCATCAGCTGGGCGAAGCTCTTGTGGTCCCCGCGCATCTTCGAATAGATGCTCCACGGCGACTTGATCCGACCGACCACGCGCGCCGGCAGGTGGTCGGCGGCCAGCCGCGCGGTCAGCGCCGCCTCGATCTTGCCCATCGCCTCGCGCCGGTTGCCCAGCGCGGCGCGGATGCGCTCGCTGATCACCCGGTAGCGGTCCGGGTACAGTGCGCGGAAGCCCAGGTCCTGCAGCTCCGCCTTGAACTTGTTCATGCCCAGGCGCTGCGCGATCGGCGCGTAGATCTCCAGCGTCTCGCGCGCAATGCGGCGGCGCGAGGGCGCGTCCTTGGCGCCGAGCGTGCGCATGTTGTGCAGCCGGTCGGCCAGCTTGATCAGGATCACGCGGATGTCGCGCGCCATCGCCAGCAGCATCTTGCGGAAGCTTTCCGCGTCCGCTTCCTGGCGACTGCCGAAGCGCATCTTGTCCAGCTTGGTGACGCCGTCGACCAGCTCGGCCACCACCTCGCCGAACTCGGCGGCCAGCGTCTCGCGGCTGAGTTCGGTGTCTTCCAGGGTGTCGTGCAGGATTGCCGCGATGATCGTCTCGGCATCAAGCCCGAGTTCGGCCAGGATGCCGGCCACCGCCACCGGGTGGGTGATGTACGGCTCGCCGCTCTTGCGCTCCTGGCCGGCGTGCGCCTGCGCGCCGATCTGGAACGCGCGCAGCACGCGCTCGACCTGCGCTTCGGGCAAGTAGGCGATGCGTTCTTTCAGGGCCAGCGCATACGGTGGCAGCGCGGACAGGTCGACCGTGGCGGAGTGGGTGGCCGCAGTCATGGCTGCCGGCGCCTGCTCAGGCGCCCACCTCGCGGCAAGTGAAGCGGATGGCTGCGCGGCGCGCGCCGACCACCGCACCGGACTCGCCGGCGCGGCAGATGCGCTTGCTACAGCAGCCGCCGTCCATCAGTCGTCACCGCCCTTGGAGAGGTCGTCGTCGACCTCCGCCGCGGCCCATTCCAGCGCCTCGCGCTCGGCGCGCTCGCGCTCGGCCTTGTCGATCTGGTCGATGGTGGCCTGGTCGATGCGGCGGGCGGCGATCTCGCGCAGCGCCAGCACGGTCGGCTTGTCATGGTCGGGGTTGACGGCCGGCTCGGCGCCCTTTTCCAGCTGGCGGGCGCGCTTGGTCGCCATCAACACCAGCTCGAAACGGTTGTCGACCACCTCGAGGCAGTCCTCCACGGTAATGCGTGCCATGTGAAATCCTTGGGGAATAGTGACTTATGTGGCCTGCCAGTGTAGAGGAGCGGATGCTTTGCTGGCAATGCGCACGGCGCGTATCATGGCGGGCTGGCCTCGACCCGGCACTCAGCCGCTGGAAGCCAGCCGAAAGCCGTGCAAGATACAAAACCAGACAGTACACTTACTGCTCCCACGACGCGAACCCCCGCACCGATGCCCTCATCGCTTCGATTTTCCCTGCTGAGCCGCTGGTTGTCCGTGCTTGCGATCGCGTTGCTTGCCGGCTGCACCATCGCCAAGCCGCGCACCGACGATCCGCTGGAGAAATACAACCGCGGCGCCTACAAATTCAATGACGCGGTGGACCAGGCGGTGATCCGCCCGGTCGCGCTGGGTTACCGCAAGGTGACCAACCCGCCGGTGCGCCGCTCGTTCAGCGACTTCTTCACCAACATCCGCATGCCGGTCACGGTGGCCAACGACCTGCTGCAGGCGCGCCCGAAGCAGGCGCTGCAGAGCACGGGCCGTTTCCTGGTGAACCTGACCCTGGGCATCGGCGGCTTCTTCGACCCGGCCAGCCAGCTCGGCCTGCCGATCGAAGACAATGACTTCGGCATCACCCTGGCGCGCTGGGGCGCCCCGGAAGGCGACTTCCTGATGCTGCCGTTCTTCGGTCCCAATACCGCCCGCGACGTCTGGCGCCTGCCGGTCGACAGCTACTTCTTCGATCCGCTGACCCTGTACGCCGACAACCACCACTACAACGGCCTGCAGTACCTGCCGCAGGCGATGTATCTGGTGACGCTCCGCTCGCGCGCGATCGATGCGGAAGGCTTCCTGCAGTCCGCCTACGATCCGTACGTGTTCATTCGCGACGCGTACCGGCAGCAGCGCCTGTACAAGATCTACGACGGCAACCCGCCGGTGGAGATCATCCAGCAGATGCAGGGCCTGGACGACCAGAATTTCGACCCCGAGGAACTGCTGGACCAGCAGCACCAGTGGGAAAACAAGCACCCGGACAAGTCCGGCAAGCAGCCCTGACCGCGGCGTGCGGCCGGCACGAAGAAGGGGCCTTGCGGCCCCTTTTCGTTGCGCGCGCCGAACCTCCGGCTCAGTCGAGCAGCTGATCGACCTCGCAGACCCGCGCCAGCGACTGCATGCCGGCCGGCATGTGCGCGACCTGCAGCGCCTGCCCGCGCCGGGTCGCCTCGGCGGCGACGGCCAGCACGCAGGCCAGCCCGGCGCTGTCGCTGTGGCGCACGCCAGCCAGGTCCAGCCGCGACACCGGGCCGCCCGCCAGCGCGGAGCGGATCGCCTGCCACGCCGCCGCCGCGGTGTCGAAGCTCAGCTCGCCGCGCACGCCCAGCGTGCCTGGCGTGCCGGCATCCAGTTCGAAGCCAGGACCGGGCGTCTGCGTCACGGCGTGTCCCGGTTGTTCTTGGCCATCGTCTCCAGCGCCTTGGAGCCCTGGGTCTCGAGGTTGCTGATCAGCTGTTCGATGCCGACCTTGCGGATCTCCGCGTCGACCTGGTTGCGGTAGTTGGTGACGTAGGAAATGCCCTCGATGATCACGTCGTAGGCCTTCCAGTCGCCGCCGCGCCCCTTGCGGAACGCATAGTCGATCGACACCAGCTTGCCATCGTCCAGCACCACCTGGGTGCGCACCACGGTGCGCTTGTCATTGAGGTCGCCCTTGAACGGCAGCACCTTGACCCGGCCGCGGGTGTAGTTCAGCAGGCCCTCGGCGTAGCGGTGGGTAATCGAGTTGTAGAACGCCCGGGCGAAGCGCTCGCGCTGCGCCGGGGTGGCCTCGCGCGCATGCTGGCCGAGCACCAGGATCGAGGCGTAGTCGATGTCGAAGTGCGGCAGGAACACCTCGTCGATGACGCCGATGAGCTTTTCCTGGTTCTTCTTCAACTCGTCGCGATGCCCATCGATCGCCGTGGCCAGCTGGTCGGCGATGGTCTGCACGACCGCCACCGGAGCCTGCTGGGTGGCGACCGGGGCCGCGGCATCCGGCTGGGCGAAGGCCGGGGCCGCGACGACGGCGCCGAATGCAATGGCGGTGGCAAGAGCCAGACTGCGCAACATGGGTTACTCCTTCAACAGAACCGGCTCGGCGAGCCGACGGGGAATGGCGGGCTATTTGCTGCCGTTGCCGGCATCTTTCTTCTCGCTGGGCGAACCGTTGACCAGGAACTTGCCGATCAGGTCCTCCAGCTGCAACGCGGACTGGGTCAGGATCATCTCGTCGCCGTCCTTGAGCGCGTCGGACGAACCGCCCGGCTGGATCGCAACATACTGGCTGCCGATCAAACCGCTGGTGAACACCGCGGCGGAGGAATCGTCGGGAATCGCGTCGTAGCGCTTGTCGATCGACAGCACCACGTCGGCATTCAGCTTGACCGGATCGGCATGCACCGACTGCACGCTGCCGATCACCACGCCGGCCATCTTCACCGGCGCGCCGGCCGAAAGCGTGCCGACGTTGGTGAAGCTCGCCTTGACCGCGTAGCTGCCGCCGACATTGTCGACCACACCGCCGGCGCCGAAGAACTTGCCGAGCATCTCCTCCAGCGGCTGGGTCGACCGGGTCCGCGCCAGCAGGCCGCCGGCGGCCACCGCCTGCTTCGCGCTGCCGTACTCGATGCCCACGTACTGGTCGCCGAGCAGGCCGCTGGTGAAGATCGTCGCCACCGAATCCTGCGGTATGCGGTCGTAGGCCTTCTCGATCGACAGCTTGACGTCGGCCACGTCGCTGCCCGGCTTCAGCGCGATCGACTGCACCTGGCCGACGCGCACGCCGGCCACCTTCACCGGCGCGCGTTCCTTCAGCTGGCCGATGTTGGTGAACTGCGCCTCGACGACGTAGCTGTCGCCCTGGCGCACGTTGGCGACCGAGCTGGTCTGCGTCGCCAGGTAGGCCAGCGCGGCAAAGCCCAGCACGATGAACAGGCCGGTGCCGACGGCGTAGGAACTTCTCGGTTGGCTCACGGCAGAATCCTCGGAAAACGACAAGTCATGGCAGTCACATCAGGAAGGCGGTCAGGACGAAGTCCAGCGCAAGGATGGCGATCGACGACGCCACCACGGTGCGGGTGGTGGCATAGGCCACGCCCTCGCTGGTCGGCGGCGTGGTGAAACCCTGGAACACCGCGATCAGCGACACCACCGCGCCGAACGCCAGGCTCTTCAGCAGCACGCCGTTGACGATGTCGGTGTGGATGTCGACCTGGGCGGTCATGTTCGACCAGAACGTGCCGTTGTCGATGCCCAGCCAGGTCACGCCCACCAGGTGGCCGCCGAAGATCGCCATGGCGCAGAACACGCAGCACAGCAGCGGCATCGCGATCAGTCCGGCCAGGAAGCGCGGCGTGGCGACGTAAGCGACCGGGTCGACCGCCATCATTTCCATCGCGGAGATCTGGTCGGTGGCGCGCATCAGGCCGATCTCGGCGGTGACCGCAGTGCCGGCGCGCCCGGCGAACAGCAGCGCAGTGACCACCGGCCCCAGCTCGCGATACACCGACAACGCCACCACCATGCCGCTGGCCGAGGTGCCGCCGAAGATCGACAGCACGTGGTACAGCTGCAGCATCAGCACCATGCCGACGAACAGGCCGCAGACCATGATGATGGTCAGGCTCATGGCACCGACGAACCACAGCTGGCGGGTGGTTTCGCGCAGGTAGCGGAAGCTGCGCGGGACCGCCGCCAGCAGGGTCAGCAGGAACAGGCCGCAGTTGCCGATCTGCGTCAGCGCCTGGCTCACCACGTTGTCGTGCTGCGGTGTGCGTGCGTTCATTTCGCCGCTCCGGCAAAACCCAGCTCGGCGGCGTAGTCGCCGGCCGGATAGCGGAACGGGATCGGGCCGTCCGCCTCGCCGCCGAAGAACTGCCGCGTCCACGGCGAGCCGTCGTCGGCGATGGTCTTCGGATCGCCCTGCGCCACCACCTTGCCGTTGGACAGCAGCATCACGTGGTCGGCGATCTGCTGCACCGCGGCCAGCTCGTGCGACACCAGCACGCTGGTGATGCCGAGGGTCTGGTTCAGGGTGCGGATCAGCTTCAGCACCTGGTTCAGCGCCACCGGGTCGAGCCCGACGAACGGTTCGTCGTACAGGATCAGCTGCGGGTCGAACACGATCGCCCGCGCCAGCGCCACCCGGCGCGCCATGCCGCCGGACAGCTCGTTCGGCATCAGCCGCGCGGCACCGCGTAGGCCCACCGCCTGCAGCTTCATCAGCACCAGGTTGCGGATCAGCGCCTCCGGCAGCCTGGTGTGCTGGCGCAGCGGGAACGCCACGTTCTCGAACACATCGAAATCGGTCAGCAGCGCGGAATTCTGGAACAGGTAGCCCACGCCTTCGCGCAGCTTGTACAGCTGCTCGCGCGACAGCCGGGCCACGTTGTGGCCATCGACGTGGATGCTGCCGGCATCGGCGTGCATCTGCCCGGTGATGTGCTTGAGCAAGGTGGTCTTGCCGGTGCCGCTGGGGCCCATGATCGAGGTGACCTTGCCGCGCGGGATGTCCAGGTCCAGCGCGTCGAAGATGGTCTTGCCGTTGAGCACCGTGGTCAGCCCGCGGATGCGCACCAGGGTGGCGTCGTCGGGCGGCGATCGGACAGGTTGAGTCATGAAGGCTGCGACCACAAAAGAAAGCAAAGGTAATGGAACCACACCCGCAACGCCACGCGGCACCCGCCCTGCCCCGCAAGAGCCCGCCGGCGGGCCATGCCCGATCCGGATCCCGAATCCCGGCACAAAGGCATCGCCGCCAGCTTGCTCCTACGGGGCCAGCAGCTCGGCGATCAGCGTCTCGTGCCGGCGCAGTTGCAGCGCGCTGCGCAGGCGCACCGCACGCACGATCGACTGCAGCCCGGCCAGCGCCTCGTCGAACACGTCGTTGACCAGGATGTAGTCGAACTCGTGCGCGTGGGCGATCTCGCCGCGCGAATTGCGCAGGCGGCGCTCGATCACCTCGGCGCTGTCCGAACCACGACCGCGCAGGCGCCGTTCGAGTTCCGCGCGCGACGGCGGCAGGATGAACACGCTGACGCAATCGGGCTTGCTCGCGCGGATCTGCTGGGCGCCCTGCCAGTCGATTTCCAGCAGCACGTCGCGTCCCTGCCCCAGCAGCTCCTGCACGACAGTGCGCGAGGTGCCGTACAGGTTGCCGTGCACTTCGGCATGTTCCAGGAAGATGCCTTCGGCGATCTCGCGCTCGAACTCGGCGCGCTCGACGAAGTAGTAGTGACGCCCGTACTGCTCGCCCGGCCGCGGCGGCCGCGTGGTGTGCGACACCGACAACGAGATCGCGCCCTCGCGCTCCAGCAGCGCGTTGACCAGGGTGGACTTGCCCGCACCGGAAGGCGCGGCGACCACGAACAGGGTGCCTTCGGTCGCAGCGTTCATTCGATGTTCTGCACCTGTTCGCGCATCTGCTCGATCAGCACCTTCAGCTCGACCGCCGCATTGGTGCTGCGCGCGTCGACGGACTTGGAGCCGAGCGTGTTCGCCTCGCGGTTGAACTCCTGCATCAGGAAATCCAGCCGGCGGCCGACCGGCTCGGCCAGGCCCAGCACGCGGCGGGTCTCGGCGATGTGGGTGCTGAGCCGGTCCAGTTCCTCGTCGACGTCGCTGCGGGTGATCTGCAGCACCAGTTCCTGCTCCAGCCGGCCAGGCTCGACCGGCTGCTTCAGGTCGGCCAGCCGCGTTTCCAGCCGGGCGCGCAGCGCGGCGCGGATCTGCGGCATCCAGCCGCGCACCTCGGCCACCACCCGTTCGATCGCGTCCAGCCGTTCGCGCAGGATCGCGCCCAGCTTCTCGCCTTCGCGCTCGCGGGTGGCAGCGAGCGCGTCCAGCGCGCGGTCGAGCACGTCGAACAGGGCCGCTTGCTGCGCCTCGGGATCGACCTCGGCCTGCTGCAGCACGCCGGGGAAACGCAGCAGTTCGGTGAACTGAACCTGCACCCCGGGAAACAGCGCGGCCATGTCCAGGTTCAGTTCCGACAGGCGCGACAGCAATGCGCTGTTGACCTGCAGCGACTCGCTGCGCGTATCACCCGTGCGACGCACGGTCAGATCGAGCTTGCCGCGCGACAGCTTCGCCGCGACGCGCTCGCGCAGCTGCGATTCGAACGCGCGCAGGTCGTCCGGCAGGCGCGGGCTCAACTCCAGATAGCGGTGGTTGACCGTGCGCAGCTCGCAGCTGAGCGTGCCGGCGGGGCCGGTGGTTTCGGCACTGGCGTAAGCCGTCATGCTGCGGATCATCGGCGCCTTCCGGGCATCGGGGGAAAGGGTGCAATGGTAAACTCTCCGATCCCGCCTTGCCCAATCCGGCCAGGCATCCCCTGGACCTGCCCCGTGAATTCCCCTACATGAACGACATCCGCCGCCCCAGCGGCCGCGCCAGCGACCAGCTGCGCAGCGTCAGCCTCGAACGCCACTACACCCGCCATGCCGAAGGCTCGGTACTGGTGAGCTTCGGCGATACCCGCGTGTTGTGCACCGCCAGCATCGAGGACCGCGCGCCGGCCTGGCTGCGCGGCAAGGGCGAAGGCTGGATCACCGCCGAATACGGCATGCTGCCGCGCGCCACCAACACCCGTACCCAACGCGAGGCCACGCGCGGCGGGCAGGGCGGCCGCACCATGGAGATCCAGCGGCTGATCGGCCGCAGCCTGCGCGCCTGCGTCAACCGGCAGGCGCTGGGCGAGCGCGTGATCACGCTGGACTGCGACGTGCTGCAGGCCGACGGCGGCACCCGCACCGCGGCGATCACCGGCGCCTACGTGGCCCTGGTCGACGCGGTGAACCTGCTGATGAAGCGCGAGAACCTCCGCCGCAACCCGATCGTGGGCGCGGTCGCCGCGGTCTCGGTGGGCATCTACAAGGGCGTGCCGGTGCTCGACCTCGACTACGCCGAGGATTCGGACTGCGACACCGACATGAACGTGGTGATGAACGACGGCGGCGGCTTCATCGAGGTGCAGGGCACCGCCGAAGGCCACGCCTTCCGCCGCGACGAGATGGACGCGCTGCTGGTGCTGGCCGGGAAGGGCATCGGCGAACTGGTCGCGGCGCAGCGCGCGGCGCTGGCGCTGTAGGCCGGGAATCGGGAATCGGCAGATGACGCAACGGGTGGTACTGGCCAGCAGCAACCGCGGCAAGCTCGCGGAGTTCAACGCGCTGCTCGCCGACAGCGGCTTCGAGGTGATCGCGCAATCGAGCCTGGGCATCGTGGACGCCGAGGAAACCGGGCTCAGCTTCGTCGAGAACGCGCTGCTCAAGGCGCGCCACGCCGCCAGCGCCAGCGGCCTGCCGGCGCTGGCCGACGACTCCGGCCTGTGCGTGGCGCACCTGCACGGCGCCCCCGGCCTGTACTCGGCGCGCTACGCCGGCGGCCACGGCGACAGCGCGGCGAACAACGCCAGGCTGCTGCGCACGCTGGACGGCGTGCCGGCGGCCCGGCGCGGCGCGTTCTTCATCTGCGCGCTGGCGTTGTTGCAGGATGCCGACGACCCGGCCCCGCTGATTGCCGAAGGCCGCTGGCATGGCCGCGTGCTCGACGCACCACGCGGCACGCGGGGTTTCGGCTACGACCCGCTGTTCCTGCCCGACGGCCAGACGCTCAGCGCCGCCGAACTCGACCCCGCGCTGAAGAACCGGCTCAGCCACCGCGGCCAGGCGCTGGCGCAGCTGCACGCGAGGCTGGCCGAGCGCCGCGCATGAGCCTGGTCGCGCCACCGCTGTCGCTGTACGTGCACATGCCGTGGTGCGTGAAGAAGTGCCCGTACTGCGACTTCAATTCGCACGGCCTGCGCAGCGAGCCGCCGCCGTACGCCGACTACATCGACCACCTGCTGGCCGACCTCGACGCCGATCGTGCGGATTTCGCATCGGCACTGGAAAGTCGCCCGCTGGTCAGCATCTTCTTCGGCGGCGGTACGCCCAGCCTGTTCGCGCCGGAGCTGATCGCGCGCCTGCTCGAGGGCGTGCGCGAGCGCATGCCGCTGGCCGAGGACGCCGAGATCACCCTGGAAACCAATCCCGGCACGGTCGAGCACGGTCGCTTCGACGGCTACCTCGCCGCCGGGGTCAACCGCATCTCGTTCGGCGTGCAGAGCTTCGACGACGACAAGCTGCGCCGGCTGGGCCGCATCCACTCGGCCAGCGAGGCGGAGGCCGCAGTGAAATCGGCGCAGGACGCCGGCTACGAAAACATCAACCTCGACCTGATGTACGCACTGCCGCGACAGGACCTGGATGGTGCGCTGGCCGACGTGGAGCGTGCGGTCGCGCTGGCCCCCACGCACGTCTCGCACTACCAGCTGACACTGGAGCCGAACACCGTGTTCGCCGCCAACCCGCCGCCGCTGCCCGACGATGACCACGCCTGGGCGATGCAGGAAGCCTGCGAGGCGCGCCTGGCCGAGGCCGGCTACGGCCAGTACGAGATTTCCGCGTATGCCCAACCGGGCCGGCGCTGCGTGCACAACCTCAACTACTGGCAGTTCGGCGACTATCTCGGCATCGGCGCCGGCGCCCACGGCAAGCTCAGCGATGCGGCCGGCGGCCAGGTGCACCGGCGCTGGAAGACCCGCGGCCCGCGCGCCTACATGGACGCCGCCGGCGGCCCGGGCCGGATCGGCGGCGACCATGCGGTTGCCGACGGCGAACTGCCGTTCGAGTACATGCTCAACGCGCTGCGGCTGGTCGATGGCGTGCCGATGGCCACGTTTGCCGAGCGCACCGGCCTGCCGCCGCAGCGCATCGCCGCCGCGCTGGCGGCAGCGGTCCGCCGCGGCTGGCTGCACGACGACCCGCAGCGGCTGCACACCACCGCGCTGGGCCAGCGCTTCCTCAACGACGTGATCGGCGCCTTCCTGGACTGAGAGCCGGGCGCCGGCCGCCCGGCGCCTGGATGGCATCGCCGCCGCATCCGACTTAGACTTGCCGCTCCGGGGGAATGGGCAGGTTCAGCATGGATGTCGGGCACGATCGACGTCACTCGTCCGCGTCACGCCAGGGCAGCCGCATCGGCAACCCGCGCTGGCCGGCGCGCGCGCAACGCCTGCTGGAAACCAGCTACAACCTGTGCGCGGAAAGCCTGCAGGAGCCCTTGCGCCGCTGCCTGAGCGAGTTCGAGAAGCGGCTTTTTTCGCTGGCCGAACGTGCACACCATGCGGGCGAGCAGCAGGACTGCTTCGCCAGCCGGCAACGCGTGCTGCAGGGCCGCACCACCTTCACGCAGCGTTTCATGGAACACCTCGGCAGCGTGCTCAACGACATCGACGGCGCCAGGGCCACGCCGGATGCCGCCGCCCAGCCCAAGCCATGGCAGACGCTGACCCTGGTCGACCCCGGCGAGCAGGAAGTGTCGATGACCCTGGAACAGCTGGGCGCCCGCGGCGAAGTACGCCACGCCAGCGTGCTGTACGAGCTGGGCCACCGGCTGGCGGTGCTGGTCGCCACGCCGCCGCTGGAAGGCCAGGCACTGCCGCTGGGCCCGCAGGCGCTGGCGCAAGCCTGCCACGAAGCCGGCACCGTGCTGGAACTGCCGCTGAAACACCAGCTGATGCTGCTGCAGCACTTCGACCAGTGGGTGATCCAGGCGCTGGCGCCGCTGTACGACATCGTCAATGCGCACCTGCAGGGCGACGGCATCCTGCCGCAGTTGCGCAGCATCCCGATCCCGCGGCACATCGGCAAACGGGCACGCCCCGCCGCCGGCAGCGGCACCGCCGGTACCGGCGAACCGGCTGCCGCCAGCGCCGGCGCACCACACGCCGGTGGCAGCGGCAGCGGCAGCGGCGCACCGATCGAGGTACTGGAATCCCTGCGCGACCTGCTCGCGCGGCAGCGCGCCAGCCAGAGCGGCATCAGCGGCCAGGCGGTCGGCCGGGCCGCCAGCGAACAGGAACTGCAATCGGCGCTGGGCGCGTTGCAGCAGCACCTGGCCCAGGTCACCGACCAGGCCGGCCGCGAACTGCGCAGCGCAGCCCGGCTGCGCGAGGAACTGCTGGCCCAGCTCAACGCCGGCAAGCCCGGCGACGCTCCGCGCACCCAGCTCAGCGACGAGCAGGGCGACAAGGTGGAACTGGTCGCGCGGCTGTTCGAGCAACTGGGCCAGCAACTGCAGCAGGGCGGCAACGCCCATCAACTGCTCGGCAGCCTGCAATTGCCGGTGCTGCGCATGGCGGTGGCCGACCGCGGCTTCTTCGAGAAACGCGAGCATCCGGCACGCCGTCTGCTCGACACGGTGACCGGCGCGGCGAACGACTGGCTCGACGGCAGCGACGACGAGAGCAACCGCCCGCTGGCGACCAAACTCGAACAACTGGTCAACCGCGCCAATCAGGAGCCGCCCAGCGCCGGCCTGTACACCACGCTGCTGGCCGACATCGAGCATCACCTGGCCCTGCTCACGCGCAAGGCGCAGGCGGCCGAACGGCGCCACGTGGAAGCTGCCCAGGGGCGCGAAAGGCTGGACCAGGCCCGCCACCGCGCCGGCGAGCTGATGACCGAACGCTTCGCGCAGTCGCCGCCGCGCGGCCTGCTGCGCGCCCTGCTCGACCGCGCCTGGTCCGACGTGCTGGCCCTGACCCTGCTGCGCCACGGCGAGGACAGCGAAGCGTTCGGCAGGCAACTGGCGATCACCGACCAATTGCTCGGCCGCCTGCCGGTGGGCGACCGCCTGCAGTTGCAGGTGGAGGTGGAATCCGGCCTGCAGCAGATCGGCATGCACGTCGAGGAAGCGGTGCAGGTGGCGCAGCGCCTGCTTGGCGCGGGCAAGCCCGACCCGGCCGTGGAACTGCCCAGCGCCACCGATCTCGCCTTGCGCCTGAAGCAGCATCAACGCCTCGGCGAGCAGCAGTCCGCCCCGCAACACGAACCGGTGGTCGTCCGCCCAGCCCCGGCAGCGGAACCCAGTCCGCGCGAACGACGCATCGAACAGCACCTGCGCGAGTTGCCGTTCGGTTGCTGGTTCGAATTCGTCGACCCGGCCACCGGGCAGATCTCTCGGCGCAAGCTGGCCTGGTACTCGCCGATGTCCGGACGCTGCCTGCTGGTCAGCCGGCGCGGCCAGCGCGGCGAGGAGATGAGCCTGGCGCAACTGGCTCACGAGATCGCCAGCGGCCGCGCATGCGAGGTGCCGGAGCAACCGGAAAGCCTGCTCGACCGCGCCTGGCGCAGCCTCACCGGCAGCCTGCGCCAGGCGACCGCGCCGCGCCGCCCCGTCCCGCCGGAGGCCGCCCGCCGATGAGCACCAGCGACCAGCGCCGCGCCGAGCGCAAGCGCGCCCCCGTCAACGCCATCGTCACCGACGCGATCACCGGTCTGCCGATCGGTCATCTGGGCAACCTGTCGATGACCGGCATGCTGCTGATCGGCGCGCAGGCGCCACGCAGCGAAGCGCTGTACCAGGTCAGCATGACCCTGCCCGGCTCGGAGCGGATGCTGGCCCAGTCGCAGCCGATCGAAGTCGGCATCCAGGAGCAGTGGCACGAAGCCGCCGCCAGTTCGGGACAGGTCTGGGCCGGCTACCGCATCGTGGCGATCACCGACGCCGACGCCGCCCGCATCGAGAGCTGGCTGGCGCAGGACTGATTCGCGCCGGCTTGCAGCTTGCTGGCGGCCGCCACGCGTACGCGCGATCATGCACGCCTGGCTTTCCCATCCCCAGTCCACCACGGGCCGTGCCGGCCCCGCGCGCCAGCGGCCGCCCACGACGGCGGCAGGCGCCATCGATCCGGCAGCAGCACGGCCCGTCGCCGAGGAATCACCATGCACGACCAACCCGCCTCGCTCTACCCGCAGCACCTGGCCACCGTGCGCGAACGCGCCGACAGGGCCTTGGCGCTGGGCGGCTTCGACCACCTGCTGGTCGCCGCCGGCGCACCGCCGCGCAAGTTCCTCGACGACCAGGACTACCCGTTCATCGCCAATCCGCACTTCAGGCACTGGCTGCCGCTGGACGGCGCGCCCGGCAGCTGGATCGCCTACACCCCGGGTGCGAAGCCGAAGCTGGTGTTCGTGCAGCCACGCGACTACTGGCACGTGGTGCCGGAAGCGCCGCACGGCTACTGGGTCGAGCACTTCGACATCGTCACCGTGCGCAGCGCGGCGGAAGCCGTCGCGCAGCTGCCGGCAGGCCGGCGCGCGGTGATCGCCCCGACCTGCCCCGCCGTCGACGGCGTGGAGGTCAACAACCCGCAGGCCGTGCTCGACTGCCTGCACTGGCATCGCAGCTACAAGACGCCCTACGAACTGGCGCTGATGCGCGAAGCCAGCCGCATCGGCGCGCGCGCGCACCGCGCCGCCGAGGCCGCCTTCCGCGCCGGCCGCAGCGAGTTCGGCATCCACCTGACCTACCTTGCCGCCGCGCGCCAGATCGACGCCGAGCTGCCTTACGCCAGCATCGTGGCGCTGAACGAACACGGCGCGGTGCTGCACTACACGCACTTCGACCGCATGCCGCCGGCGCACAGCCGCTCGTTCCTGATCGACGCCGGCGCCAGCGCCGCCGGCTACGCCAGCGACATCACGCGCACCTATGCCGCGCCCCACGCCGGCGAATTCCAGGCGCTGATCGACAGCATGGACGCCGCCCAGCAGGGCTTCGTGGCCAAGGTGTGCGCCGGGCAGAGCTATCCCGAGCTGCACATCCACGCCCACCACGTGCTGGCCGGCGTGCTGCGCGAGCACGGTTTCATCCGCATGAGCGCGGAAAGCGCGGTCGAGTCCGGCGTGACTCGCGCATTCTTCCCGCACGGCCTCGGCCATCCGATCGGCCTGCAGGTGCACGACGTCGCCGGCTTCCAGCAGGGCGAACATGGCGGCACGATCCCGCGTCCGGACGGCCATCCGTATCTGCGCATGACCCGCGTGCTGGAACCGGGCATGGTGGTGACGATCGAACCCGGCCTGTACTTCGTCGACATGCTGCTGGCCGAACTGCGCGACAAGCCCGTGTCCGCCGACATCGACTGGGCGAAGGTCGATGCGTTCCGCCAGTACGGCGGCATCCGCATCGAGGACGACGTGGCGTGCACCGACGGCGCGCCGGAAAACCTCACCCGCGATGCGTTCGCGCTGAGCTGAGCAACCGCGCAAGCTTCATTGTTTCAGGGCTTGAAGGGCTTTCGTCCCCCTGCGGCGCCGAAGGCGAACGAAACCCCTTCGCCGCGGAAGCAACAAGCGCCCGGCGCAGTGCCGGCTGCGACATTCGTCCACACCGTGACGACACCCGCGCGGCGTATGCTGACGGGCAGGTGATGCACGGAGTCGTCGCATGTCCGGTTCCGCGGTTTCCAGCGTTCCTTCCGAAGGCCTGCACGCGGCGCCACGCCCGCTGCGGCGGCTCACGCTGGAGCTGTTCGGCATCGTCGCGCTGAAAATCGCGGCGCTCACCTTGATCTGGTGGGTGGTGTTCGCGCCGCAGCCGAAACCCGATGCCAGCCCGGGCGCCATCGCGCAACGACTGGCCCCCGCCGTCTCCGCGCTTGCGGAAGCCAAGCCATGATCCTGATCGATGCCGACGTCGTCACGCTGTCGCGCCTGCAGTTTGCGCTGACCGCGCTGTACCACTTCCTGTTCGTGCCGCTGACGCTGGGACTGGTGTGGATCCTGGCGATCATGGAAAGCGTCTACGTGATGACCGGGCGCGAGGTATGGAAGCGCATGGTGCAGTTCTGGGGCGTGCTGTTCGGCATCAACTTCGCGATGGGCGTGGCGACCGGGGTGACCATGGAGTTCCAGTTCGGCATGAACTGGGCCTACTACTCGCACTACGTCGGCGACATCTTCGGTGCGCCGCTGGCGATCGAGGGGCTGATGGCGTTCTTCCTCGAAGCCACCCTGGTCGGCGTGTTCTTCATGGGCTGGGAGCGCATCTCGCGGATCAAGCACCTGCTGGTGACCTGGTTCCTGGCGCTGGGCACCAGCCTGTCGGCGCTGTGGATCCTGGTGGCGAACGCGTGGATGCAGAACCCGGTCGGCGCCGCGTTCAACCCCGAGACGATGCGCATGGAGGTGACCTCGTTCTCCGCCGTGCTGTTCAACCCGGTGGCGCAGGACAAGTTCGTGCACACGGTGAGCGCCGGCTACGTGCTGGGCGCGATGTTCGTGCTGTCGATCAGCGCGTGGTACCTGCTGCGCGGGCGCAACGTGGATTTCGCCAAGCGCTCGATGACGGTGGCGGCCAGCTTCGGGCTGGCGGCGGCGCTGTCGGTGGTAGTGCTGGGCGACGAGTCCGGCTACAGCGTGTCGCTTAACCAGAAGATGAAGATGGCCTCGATCGAGGCGATGTGGGAAACCGAGCCGGCGCCGGCCCCGTTCACCCTGTTCGGCCTGCCCGACGTGCAGCAGCGCAGCACCCATTACGCGCTGAAAATCCCGTGGGTGATGGGACTGATCGGTACCCGCTCGCTCGACCAGACCATGCCGGGCATCAACGAGCTGGTGGACGCCGCGAAGGGACGCATCGGCAACGGCATCCAGGCCTACGACGCGATGCTGGCGCTGCGCAAGGACAAGGACGACGCGCAGGCGAAAGCGACGCTCGCGGCGCACGACCGGGATCTGGGCTACGCGCTGCTGCTGAAGAAGTACGTCGACGACCCGCGCCGGGCCACGCCGGCGGACATCCAGAAGGCCGCCGACAGCACCATCCCGAACGTGCCGGTGCTGTTCTGGTCGTTCCGCATCATGGTCGCCTGCGGTTTCTATTTCATCGCGCTGTTCGCGTTCTCGTTCTGGAAGGCCAGCAAGCGCACGCTGGACAGCCGGCGCTGGTACCTGCGCCTTGCGCTGTGGAGCCTGCCGCTGCCGTGGATCGCCGCCGAGCTGGGCTGGATCGTGGCCGAGTACGGCCGCCAGCCGTGGGCGATCGAGGGCGTGCTGCCCACCGAGCTGGGCGTGTCGTCGGTGAGCGCGGGCCAGGTATGGACGTCGCTGGGCGGCTTCGTGCTGTTCTACACCGCGCTGGCGGTGGTCGACGCGGTGCTGATGCTGAAGTTCGCCCGCAGGGGGCCGGACGGGCTGGGCATCTGGCCGCCGGCGATCGCCGCCATTCCCTCCGGCCGGCCCTGAGGACATCGCCATGCTCGACTACGCCACGCTGCGAGTGATCTGGTGGGCTCTGCTCGGCACGCTGCTGATCGGCTTCGCGATCATGGACGGCTTCGACTTCGGCGTCGCCGGACTGCTGAAGGTGCTGGGCCGCGACAACGAGGAACGGCAGGTGCTGCTGGAAGGCATCGAGCCGACCTGGGAAGGCAACCAGGTGTGGTTCATCCTGGCCGGCGGCGCCACCTTTGCGGCGTGGCCGATGCTTTACGCGGTGTCGTTCTCCGGCATGTACTTCGCCATCGCGCTGGTGCTGCTGGCGCTGATCCTGCGCCCGGTCGGCTTCAACTTCCGCGGCAAGGTCCACGACCCGCGCTGGGCCTCGCTGTGGGACTGGGTGCTGACCGGCTCCGGGCTGGCGGTGATGCTGCTGGCCGGCGTCGCCTTCGGCAACCTGTTCCTCGGCCTGCCGTTCCGCTTCGACGACGACCTGCGCATGGGCTGGCACGGCGGCTTCCTCGACCTGCTGCATCCGTTCGCGCTGCTGTGCGGACTGGTCTCGCTCGCCATGCTGTTGGCCCATGGCGCCTGCTTCGCCGCGCTGAAGGCCGACCACGCGATCGCCGCGCGCGCGGTGGCGATCGCGCGCTGGACGACGCTGGCATTTGCCGCGCTGTACGTGCTGGCTGGCGTGTGGCTGGCGTACGGCATTCCCGGCTACGCGATCGCCGGCCCGGCGGTGACCGGGGGCGTTTCCAATCCGCTGTACAAGCAGGTCGCCCACGGCAGCAGCTGGTTTGCCGGCTACATGCAGTATCCGTGGTTCTGGGCTGCGCCACTGCTGGCGCTGGCCGCGGCGATCGGCGTGCAGGCGCTGGCCGGCCGGCGCAACGCGGCCGGCTTCATTGCCAGCAGCCTGATGGTCGGCGGCACGATCGCCTCGGCCGGCTTCGCGCTGTTCCCGTTCCTGCTGCCGTCCAGCCTCGACCCGCGCTCCAGCCTCACCGTGTGGGACGCCTCGTCGAGCCGCGGCACGCTGCAGCTGATGCTGCTGGTCACCCTCGTGCTGTTGCCGGTGGTGATCCTCTACACCGGCTGGGTATACCGGGTGATGCGCGGGCGGGTCACGCTGGAGCAGGTGCGCAAGGCGCACGGCGGTTATTGAAGGGAGGGCGGAACGATGTGGTATTTCTCGTGGATCCTCGGGCTGGGCCTGGCCTGCGCCTTCGCGATCCTCAACGCGATGTGGTACGAGGTGCATGCCACCGACGAGGCGAACCGGCTGCGTGAAGACTCGCTGCTGCCGGACGAGCTGGGCTAGCGAGCCGCCAGCAACGCCTCGATCGCCTCGGCCTCTCTCGGCACCGCCGCGGTGAGCACCTCGTTGCCGTCGCGGGTCACCGCCACGTCGTCCTCGATGCGGATGCCGATGCCGCGCCAGCGCTCGGCCACCGAACGGTCGTCCGGCGGCACGTACAGGCCCGGCTCCACCGTCAGCACCATGTCCGGTTCGAGCAGGCGCGATTCGCCGCCGACCCGGTAGTCGCCCACGTCGTGCACGTCCAGCCCGAGCCAGTGGCCGGTCTTGGCCGGGAAATAGCGCTGGTAGCTGCCGTCGGCGATCGCCGCGTCGGCATCGCCGCCGAGCAGGCCCAGCTGGCACAACCCCTCGGCCAGCACGCGCACCGCCGCCGTGTGCGCGGCGCCGAACGGCCGGCCCGGGCGCACCTCGTCGATCGCCGCCAGCTGCGCGGCGAGCACCACTTCGTACAGTGCGCGCTGCTCGCGGCTGTAGCGGCCGTTGACCGGGAACGTGCGGCTGATGTCGGACGCGTAGCAGTCCAGTTCGGCGCCGGCGTCGATCAGCAGCAGATCGCCGTCGCGCAGCGCCGCGCGGTTGCTCTGGTAGTGCATCACGCAGGCGTTCGCGCCGCCGGCGACGGTCGGCGGGAACGCAGGCACCGCGCCCTGGCCGCGCACCACGCGCAGCAGTTCGGCCTCGACCTCGTACTCGTGGCGGCCGGGCGTGGCGATCCGCATGGCGGCGAGGTGGGCGTCCACCGCGATCGCCGCGGAGGCGCGCATCAGCTTCAGCTCGGCGCGCGACTTGTACAGGCGCAGGTCGTGCAGCAGGTGGCCGAGTGCCACGAACTCCTTCGGCACCACGCCGCCGCCGCGCAGCTGGCGCAGGCGGCGCATCCAGCCGAGCAGTTGCGCGTCGAACGCCGGCTCGCGGCCGAAATGGCAGTACACCCGGCCGCGGCCCTCGATCATGCCGGGCAGGATGTCGTCGATGTCCTCGATCGGGAACGCGTCGTCCAGGCCGAAGTCGGCCACCGCCCGTTCGGTGCCGATCGACTGGCCGTGCCAGCGCTCGCGCGCCGGATCGTGCTCGCGGCAGAACAGCACCGCCTCGCCGTGCCGGCGTCCCGGCAGCAGCGCCAGCACCGCGTCCGATTCGGGAAAGCCGACCAGGTAATGGAAGTCCGAATCCTGCCGGTACGGCCACGCCGCGTCGGCGTTGCGCATGCGCTCCGGCGCGGCGGCGACCAGCAGCACCGCGTCTTCGCCGGCCATCTGCATCAGCTGGCGCCGGCGCCGCGCGAATTCGTCCGGGCCGACCGCCAGCGCGGCCAGTTTCGGGGCACTCGGAATCAATGCACGCTGCCGCTGGCGGACGGATCGGGCGCGGCGCACTCGGCAAACAGCAGCATCGCGGCGACGCGCACGAACTCCTGCACTTCGACCAGCGCATCCTCGTCCTCTTCCTCGTCGCCGAAATCGAACGACGAGGCGGCGACCGTGCCGAGGTCGCGCAGCACTTCCTGCGCCTCGTCCGACAGTCGCGCGTGCGCCGCCGTGCCGGCCAGGCCGAAACCGCCCAGGAAGCCGCGGCACCAGTCGACCGTCGCCTCGGCGCGCTCAGACAGCGGGCGGTCGTCCTCCGGCAGCAGCGGCTCGAAGCCCAGCTCGGGGTCGGCCAGCTCGGCTTCGCTCTGCCGGGCCAGCCGGCCGAGCAGGGCCAGGTCGTCCGCGCCGATCTCGACCGCCTCGCCGTCGAGCTGCAGCGCAGCCAGTACCGAGTTGCCGCGCAGCGAGCCGCCACCGGCCAGGTAGCCGCACAGCGAGCCATGCAGTTCGCTGGCCGCGGTGCCCAGGCGCAGGCGCACGACCAGTGCGTCGATGTCGTCGTGGCCCACGGGCCCGGATGCCTTCATGGCGTTGCTCCAGCAGAGAATGGCCGCAAGTTTAATGCAGCCCGAGCCCGCTACCGAGCCGGCTGCTTTCCACCGGCGTCCTGTTATAGTTTCGGGCATGAGTACGCCCGAGCCCCTCCCGACCGATCCGGTCCATCAGGAATTGGTCGCCCTGGCACAGCAGCTTGACCGGCTGCTCGACACGGTGCGTCGGCTCAGCGAGGAAAACCGCAGCCTGCGCCAGAGCCAGGAACAGCTGTCCGGCGAGCGCGCCGGCCTGCTGGCGCGCAACGAGCAGGCCCGCAGCCGCGTCGAGGCGATGATCCAGCGGCTCAAATCGCTTGAAAGCAACGGTTGACAGACCCCATGTCCAGCAGTGAACCGGTCGCGCTGCGACTGATCGATCGAGAATTCCTGATCGCCTGCGCGCCGGAAGAGCGCGACGGTCTGCTTGAGGCAGCCGGCTTCCTCGACCGCAAGATGCGCGAGCTGCGCGCGCACGCGAAGGCGCCGAGCTTCGAGCGCCTGGCAGTGCTTGCCGCGATCAGCGTGGCGCACGAATTCCTCAGCCTGCGCAAGCACCACGACAACCAGGAACAACGCCTCAGCGACGGCCTCGCCGCGCTGCGCAGCAAGCTCGATGCCGCGCTCGACGGCGAGCCGGCCAAGCGCTAGAACCCGCGCGCCAGGCAAACTTCGACGGGTTCCCGGCAGTGGCGCATTCGCGATTGAGCGCCTAGAATCATCCCCGGCGTTTTCTGCGATGTGCGCCAGCGCACTCTTACATTTGCCTTGTTCCTAAATACGGCCCCGGGTCGGCTTCACATCGGCTGTTGTGCATGTCCGCCACGTGCGGAAAGCCTTGAGGCCATGTAGCTCTCCCACCTGATCCATCGTGGATCAAGGTCGTTCGGTGGGCAGCGGCATCGCGGTTTACGCCACTCATTCCCCCGCCCCGTTCGTCCCGCGACGAACGGGGCGAACCACCACGGAGTCTCGCGAAACGTGGACGTCAACGCCCAACGCCGCGAACTGCGCCAGCAACTTGCCGAACGCCGCCGCGCCCTGTCGCCTTCCCAACGCATTGCCGCCGCGCAGGGGCTGCGCCGCAGCCTTGAGCAGTTGCCCGAATACTTCACCGACGCCCGCGTGGCCGGCTACTGGGCCAGCCACGGCGAGCTGCCGCTGAACCTGGCGATCGCGCCGCTGGCCGGCCGCGGCCAGCAGTTCCTGCTGCCGGTGCTCGGCGTGGGCAAGCAACTGCGCTTCGCGCCCTGGCAGTCCGGTGACGCGGTGCAGCCCAACCGCTATGGCATCCCCGAGCCGGTCGCGCCGGGCGAACTGCTGGAGCCGTTCCAGCTCGACCTGGTGCTGGTGCCGCTGCTCGGCTTCGATCGCCACGGCCGCCGGCTCGGCCACGGCGGCGGCTACTACGACCGCAGCTTCGCCTTCCTCAACGAGCAGGTGCGCCCGACCGAGCCGCTGCTGGTCGGCATCGCCTACGCGTTCCAGGAACTGCCCGCGATCGAGGAAGCGGCGTGGGACGTTCCGCTCGATTTCGTCGCCACCGAACACGAGCTGATCGACTGCCATGCACCCGCCCCGCAACCGGAGCACGCTGCATGAACCACTGGCTGATGAAGTCCGAACCGGACGCGTTCTCGATCGACGACCTCAAGCGCAAGAAGCGCGAGGCCTGGGATGGCGTGCGCAACTACCAGGCGCGCAACTACATGCGCGACGGCATGCGTCCCGGCGACCAGGTGTTCTTCTACCACTCCAACTGCGCCGTGCCCGGCATCGTCGGCATCGCCGAAGTGGCCACCGACGCCTACCCCGACCCCAGCCAGTTCGACCCCAAGAGCAAGTACTTCGACCCGGGCAGCTCGCGCGACAACCCGCGCTGGATGCTGGTGGACGTGAAATTCGTGAAGAAGCTCAAGCGCACGATCAGCCTCAAGGAACTGCAGGCCGATCCGGCGCTGGACGGCATGGTGCTGCTGCGCAAGGGCAGCCGGCTGTCGGTGCAGCCGGTGGAGGCGACGCACTGGGAACACATCCTCGCGCTCGAATAGCGCTCCCGCAGGTTCGAGCTGGCCGGAAGCTCGCCGCGAACGTGGCCGGCCGCCATAATGCGTCTTTCCTTGCGGACGGTATCCCCATGAGCAACGCGAACGAGAAGAAGCTGGCCGGCGAAGCCGCGATCCGCTATGTCGAGGACGGCGCCATCGTCGGCGTCGGCACCGGTTCCACCGTGGCGTTCTTCATCGACGCGCTGGCCGGCATCAAGCATCGCATCCAGGGCGTGGTGTCCAGCTCGGAGCAGTCCACCGCGCAGTTGAAGAAGCACGGCATCGAGGTGCTGGATCTGAACGCCACCGGGCCGTTGACGCTCTACGTCGACGGCGCCGACGAGTGCGACCCGTACAAGCGCCTGATCAAGGGCGGCGGCGCCGCGCTGACCCGCGAGAAGATCGTGGCGGCGGCCAGCGAGAAGTTCGTCTGCATCATCGACTCCAGCAAGCGGGTCGAGCTGCTCGGCAGGTTCCCGCTGCCGATCGAGGTGATCCCGATGGCGCGCAGCCTGATCGGCCGCGAGATCGTCAGGCGCGGCGGCCATCCGGTGTGGCGCGATGGTGTCACCACCGACAACGGCAACTGGATCATCGACGTGCACGGCTGGCAGATCGCCGACCCGGCCGCGCTGGAGAGCGAACTGAACCAGCTGCCCGGCATCGTCACCGTCGGCCTGTTCGCGCGGCGGCCGGCCGACGTGGTGCTGGTCGGCGACAAGGAGATGTGAGACGCGGGCGGCTGACGCCTCGGCCGTCGCGTCCGCCCGCGTCAGGACTTCTTCGAGCCGCGGGCGTGCCCGTAGCCTTCCATCAGGTCGCCGGCGGCCGGGCGCGGTTTCAGGCCGTCGCGGAAACGCAGGTGGCGTGAGGATTCGCGCGCCTCGCGCAGGCGCCGCGCATGCGCGGCAAGAATGTCGCCGCGGGTGAGGATGCCGACCAGCCGGCGCGAATCGTCCTTGCCCACCACGATCAGCCGCCCGACCTTCTCCGCCACCATGTGGTCGGCCGCCTCGCGCAGCGAGTGGCTCTCGGTCACCGCGATGGGCTCGCGCGTCACCAGCTCGCCGAGGGTCTGGGTGTAGTGCCACTGCGGATCGAGCAGGGTGCGCCGGGTCAGCACGCCGTACACCCGGCCCGCCTCGTCTACCACCGGGAAACCCTGGTGGCGCGTTTCCGGCGCGCCGTCGTTGAGCCAGGGGCGCACCTCGGCCAGGGTTTGCGCAGCCTTGAGCGTCACCACCTCGCGCGAACACACGTCGCCCACCGCCACCTGTTCGAGATAATCCGCCGCGTACTCGGAAGGCACGCGCACGCCGCGGCGCGCGATCTTCTCGGTCATGATGGTGTTGCGCATGATCAGCGCCGAGATCAGGTAGGCCGCGGTGCAGCCGCCCAGCAGCGGCAGCAGCGCCGCCGGCTGGCGCGTGGTCTCGAAAGCGAACACCACCGCCGTCAACAGCGCCCGCGAGGAGCCGGCGAAGATCGCCGCCATGCCCACCAGCGCCGCGATGCGCAGGTCGATGTGGAAGCCGGGCAGCGCATGGTTGAGACCGATGGCCAGCACCGCGCCGAGCGAACCGCCGATCATGAACAGCGGCGCCAGCGTGCCGCCGGAGGTGCCGCTGCCCAGCGAGATCACCCAGGAGACGAACTTCAGCGCGCCGAAGCTTAGCAGCACGGTGAGGCCGAAATGCCCCTGCACCAGCGCGTCGATGTTGTCGTAGCCCACGCCCAGCGTGCGCGGGTCGATCCAGCCCACCAGGCCGGCCACCAGCGCGCCGATCAGCGGCCACCACATCCAGTGGATCGGCAGTTTCTCGAACAGGTCCTCCACGCCGTACACCGCGCGGGTTACCCAGATCGAGGCGTAGCCGACCAGACCGCCGATCAGCACGAAGCCGGCCAGCGCCACGCTGCCGGGTTCGGGCACGTCGGGCATCGGGAACACCGGGCCCGCGCCGTAGCTGGCGTAGCGCACGCCCACCGCGGTCACCGTGGCCAGCGCCACCGGGATCAGCGAACGCGGGCGCAGTTCAAACAGCAGCAGCTCCACCGCCAGCACCAGCGAGGCCACCGGCGCGCCGAACACCGCCGCCATGCCCGCCGCCGCACCGGCCGCCAGCAGCACCTTGCGTTCGTTGGCGGTCACCCGCAGCAATTGGCCGATCAGCGAACCCAGCGCGCCGCCGGTGGAGATGATCGGACCTTCGGCGCCGAACGGGCCGCCGGTGCCGATGGCGAAGGCGGAGGACACCGGCTTGAGCCAGGTCATCCGCGCGGGGATGTTCGATTCGTTGGTGAGGATCTGCTCCATCGCCTCGGGAATGCCGTGGCCCTGGATCGCGCGCGAGCCCCAGCGCGCCATGATGCCGGCGGTCAGTCCGCCGATGGCCGGCATCAGGATCACCCAGGCGCCGATGGAAGTACCGGCCGGCGACAGCACGAACGAGCCCGGCTTCGCGTTCGGCCCGATCACGTCCGAGATGCGCCCGTAATAGCACAGGTCGGTGATCAGGTTGATCAGCAGCATCAGCAGCTGCGCCACATAGGCCGAGGCCACGCCCAGGATCACCGCCAGCACGCTGATCAGCAGGATGCGGCGGGTGACCAGGGTGGATTTGCGCGGCATCCGCGCCGCATCCAGCGAGAGGCCGAGTGCCGGAGCAATCGGCAGCGCATCGGTGCTGCCTGTCGTGCGCACGTCGGCGTGCCCCACGGGGGTGTCAGTGGCTGGCGTCATGGGATGACCACGGAGGAAACCGGGAATTCTACGCTGCCGCGATGCCTAACCGAAGAGGCAGGACACCAGAATCGCGTCGAAATTTCCTGCGAATACATGCAGTTCGCCGCATCCGACCCGCCGCAACGAAAAAGCCCGCCATGAGGCGGGCTTTCGGTTCGCGCGCCACGCATGCCGATGCATGGTGGCCTGTGGATTTGGCAGCCCCGGATGGATTCGAACCACCGAATGCCTGAGTCAGAGTCAGGTGCCTTACCGCTTGGCGACGGGGCTGTGGAGCTAGTTTAGCGCTTGGAGAACTGGGTGGCGCGGCGTGCCTTGTGCAAACCGACCTTCTTGCGCTCGACCTCGCGGGCGTCGCGGGTCACGAAACCGGCCTTGCGCAGCGGCGACTTCAGGCTTTCGTCGTACTCGATCAGCGCGCGGGCGATGCCCAGGCGGATCGCGCCGGCCTGGCCGGTGATGCCGCCGCCGGCGACGGTCACCTTGATGTCGAACTTGTCGGTGTTCGCGGTCAGTTCGAGCGGCTGGCGCACGATCATGCACGAGGTCTCGCGACCGAAGAACTGCTCGAGCGGCTTGCCGTTGACTTCGATCGCGCCCTTGCCCTTGCGCAGGAACACGCGGGCGGCGGAGGTCTTGCGGCGGCCGGTGCCGTAATTCTGCTGGGTTGCCATGCTCATTTCCTTAGATCTCCAGCGCCTGCGGCTGCTGGGCGGTATGCGGGTGCTCGGCACCGCCGTAGACCTTGAGCTTGCGGTACATCTCGCGGCCCAGCGGGTTCTTCGGCAACATGCCCTTGACGGCGATCTCGATCACGCGCTCCGGGTAGGTCGCCAGCAGGTCCTTCAGGCTGGTGGTCTTCAGGTTGCCGACGTAGCCGGTGAAACGGTGGTACATCTTGTCGTCCAGCTTGGCACCGGTGACCGCCACCTTCTGCGCGTTGATCACCACGATATAATCGCCGGTGTCGCAGTGCGGGGTGTATTCCGGCTTGTGCTTGCCGCGCAGACGACGGGCGATTTCGGTCGACAGGCGACCGAGCGTCTTGTTCGTGGCATCGACCACGAACCAGTCGCGCTTGACGTTGTCGGCATTGGCGCTAAACGTTTTCATTTCAGAATACCTGTCTGCCGCCGTGAGGCGGTACGCATGACTCGGGAAAGCATGCTTCGGTGGAACAAAGGCGCGAGATGATAGCGGAGCCGTCATTCGCGGCGCAAGCCCACCGGCCGGCGAGCTGTGAGCTGCCAATGATAGCATGAGCACCGGGCCGCTTGAAAAGCCCCCTGCCAAGCCGGGCGCCCCGCCGCCGGGCGGCGGCAGGCGCCCACGGGCCCCCTCTGGCCGGACCACTGCAGGAAACCCCATGAACGCACGTACGCTGAGCCCCTTCGACCGCCTGCTCGCCGGCTGCGAGCGCGCGCTGGAAGCGATCGCCGGTGCGCCGGCGGCGCACCGCCGATCGCCCGCCGCCGGCCTGGACGAGGCCTGGCTCGACGAGGCCGAGCGGCGGCACGCCGCCGGTCTGATGCGCGTCAACCACACCGGCGAGGTCTGCGCGCAGGCGCTGTACCTTGGCCAGGCCGCGCTGGCGCGCCATGCCGACAACCGCCGGCACCTGCTGCATGCCGCCGTCGAGGAAACCGACCACCTGGCCTGGTGCGCCGAGCGCCTGCGGCAACTGGACAGCCGCCCCAGCCTGCTCAACCCGCTGTGGTACGCCGGCAGCTACGCGATCGGCGCCGCCGCCGCGCTGGCCGGCGACCCGCTCAGCCTGGGCTTCGTGGTCGAGACCGAGCGCCAGGTCGAGGCGCACCTGGCCGAGCACCTGGAGCGGCTGCCCGCGCAGGACGGGCGCTCGCGCGCCGTGCTGACGCAGATGCAGTCGGACGAGATCCGCCATGCGCAGGCCGCGCAGCAACGCGGCGGCATCGAGCTGCCGTTCCCGCTGCCGCAGCTGATGCGCTTGAGTTCGATGGTGATGAAGGCGGTGGCCTATCGCGTGTAGGAGCCCGCTCGCGGGCGATGCTCCTGCTCTGAATCTTCGAACTGGCATTACAGCAGGAGCATCGCCCGCCAGCGGGCTCCTGCCCAGGGAAAGAAAAACCCGCCTTTCGGCGGGTTTTTCGTCACATCAGGTTGCGGCCGTGGAACAGTTCCTCGATCTCGCGGCGCAGCAGCGACTCGATGCGCTGGCGCTCCTTGAACGAAAGGTCGTCGGCGTGCGACTCGAACAGGTAGGTGTCGAGATCGAAGTCCTTGATGTGCATCTTCGTGTGGAACATGTTCTCCTGGTACACGTTGACGTCGAACATCTCGTACTTCTGGCGGATGTGCTTGGCCAGGTAGTCCTGCACCGAGTTGATCTTGTGGTCGATGAAGTGCTTCTTGCCCTTCACGTCGCGGGTGAAGCCGCGCACGCGGTAGTCGCACACCACGATGTCGGACTCGAAGCTGTCGATCAGGTAGTTCAGTGCCTTCAGCGGCGAGATCACGCCGCAGGTGGCCACGTCGATGTCCGCGCGGAACGTCGCGATGCCGTTGTGCGGATGCGTTTCCGGGTAGGTGTGGACGGTGATGTGGCTCTTGTCCATGTGCGCCACCACCGCACCGGCGATCGAATCGCGGCCGAGCTTCTCCACCACCGGCTCCTCGGAGATCAGGATGGTCACCGAGGCGCCCTGCGGGTCGTAGTCCTGGCGGGCCACGTTCAGGATGTTGGCGCCGATGATCTCGGCCACGTCGGTGAGGATCTGGGTGAGGCGGTCGGCGTCGTACTGCTCGTCGATGTACTCGATGTAGCGCCGGCGCTGGTCCTCGGACACCGCGTAGCAGATGTCGTAGATGTTGAAGCTCAACGCCTTGGTCAGGTTGTTGAAGCCCTGCAGGCGCAAACGGGGGAGTGGCTTGACCACGGGCGGCTCTCCATGACCGAACACTCGGCCGGCAGCAGAGGCGGGTTAGCGACAAGGGTCCCCGCGATATGGTGTGAAGCGCGGACGCACCGTCCACGCGACCCTTGTGAACCGCATGCGGCGAGCTCGCCGCACCCGGAAGACCGCGCAGTATGCGGCAAAAGAAACAGAAATTGAACCTGCGACAAGCGTCCAGGTTTGCCATAATGCCAAGCCGCAAGGACGGTTCGGCGACACGCATGGCGCATGGCAACGACTGCCGCCGTAATGACAACCACCCGCAGGGGATAACCGTGGCGCAACTCAAATACCAGCTCCAACAGGCCTTTGAACGCTCGCAGGCCCCGCTCGGGTTCGCCCCGGACCCGGCCGCGATGGAACGTTTCCTGGCGCTGTGCCACCGCCGGCGCTACCCGGGCAAGACCGCGATCATCCGCCCCGGCGACCCGGCCAACACCTTGTATTACGTGATCGACGGCTCGCTGGCGGTGTGCACCGAGGACGAGCAGGGGCGCGAACTGATCCTCGCCTACATCAGCCGCGGCCAGTTCATCGGCGAGATGGGCCTGTTCGTGGAGCAGGCGCAGCGCGAGTCGATGGTGCGCACGCGCACCCCGTGCGAGATGGCCGAGGTCAGCTACGAGCGCCTGTTCCAGTTGATGGAAGGCCCGCTGCGCGAGGAATGCCCGAAGATCCTGTTCGCGATCGGCTCGCAGCTGACCAACCGCCTGCTGCGCACCTCGCGCCAGGTCAGCCGGATGGCCTTCATGGACGTCACCAACCGGATCTCACGCACCCTGCTCGACCTGTGCCAGGAGCCGGATTCGATGACCCACCCGGACGGCACCCAGATCCGCATCTCGCGCCAGGAGGTGAGCCGCATCGTGGGCTGCTCGCGCGAGATGGTCGGCCGCGTGCTCAAGCAGCTGGAGGAACAGCGCATGATCGACGTCTCCGGCAAGACCATCGTGGTGCGCGGCACGCGCTGATTCCGCGTGGGGCTTCGACCCGTCCGCAGCCTGAACCGGTTTTTTACGCAGGCTGGTCGAGGATGGCGCTCCGCCACCGGCTGCGAGACAACGCTTGGATTACGGACAGTTCTTCGTCTTCGCCGGTGTCGGCCTGCTCGCCCAACTGGTCGACGGCGCGCTGGGCATGGCCTACGGGCTGGTCTCCAACTCGATCCTGCTGGCGCTGGGCCTGCCGCCGGCGGTGGCCAGCGCCACCGTGCACACCGCCGAGGTGTTCACCACCGGCGTCTCCGGCGCCTCGCATGCCTGGTTCGGCAACGTGCGCTGGAAGCTGTTCTGGCAACTGGCCATTCCCGGTGCGATCGGCGGCGTCCTCGGCGCGACCTTCCTGGCCAGCGTGCCGGGCGAGGCGATCCGGCCCTGGGTCAACGCCTACCTGCTGATCCTCGGCACGATGGTGCTGCTGCGTGCGTTCGGCCGGCGATTGAGCCGCCACCGGGTGCAGCACAGCGGCGTGCTGGGCTTCTTTGCCGGCCTGCTCGACGCGATCGGCGGCGGCGGCTGGGGGCCGCTGGCCACCAGCACCCTGCTCGCCCGCGGCGGCGGCGTGCGCAGCACGATCGGCTCGGTCAACGCCGCCGAATTCGTGGTGACGGTGTGCGTCTCCGCCACCCTGGTCTGGCACGTCGGCGCCGGCCACTGGCCGATCGTGCTGGGCCTGCTCAGCGGCGGCGTGGTTGCCGCGCCGCTCGCCGCCTGGCTGGTGCGCCACCTGCCCGAGCACGCCGTGATGGGCGCGGTGGGCAGCCTGATCGTGCTGATCAGCCTGGGCCAGCTGACGCAGACGCTGCTGTAACGGCTAGAACCACTCGACCCGGGTGACCGCGCGACCCAGCGCCTTCTCCACCTTCTTGCACAGCGCCGGCGTGCCGTTGACCAGCACCGCCTCGGTGGCCAGCTGCAGCATCGCCGCGTCGTACATCGAATCGCCGTAGGCGACCTGCCAGCCGCCGACGCCATGCTCGGCCAGCGACTGCACCTTGCGGCGGCCCACGTTGTGCCGCAGCAGCCGCATGCCGAGCCAGCCCGGCCTCAACTGCGAGGCCAGCACCTCCAGCTCGCTCAGGCCGAGCTGCTGCAGGATCCCGCAGGCCAGTGCGTGCTCGCAGCCGGTTACCACGATCACGCGGTCGCCCGCCAGCTGGTGCCGACGCAGGGCCTGCAGACCGTCGCGGAAGAACTGCCGGGGACGGCGCGCGAGCACGGCGGCAAAGGCGGCGGCGGCGGCCAGGTAGCGCCGCTCGCCCAGCCCCAGCAGGCCGATGCCCGCCAGCACGCGCAGTGGCCAGCGGCGCGAGAACGGCCGCAGCGCCAGCAGCAGCGGCGCGGCCAGCAGCGCCAGTGCATAGCGCCACGGCGCGCGGCGATAGCGCTCGCGGACGAACAGGCTGAACGCATCGCCGCGGACCAGCACGCCGTCGAAATCGAACAGCACCACGCGCGGCGCCGCCGCCTGCGTTTCCCCCTCCGTCATGACCGTCACGGCAGGGCGAACAGCCGCTTGAGTTCGCTGCCCGGATCCTCGGCGCGCATGAACGCCTCGCCGACCAGGAACGCCTGGATGCCGCCCGCGCGCAGGCGCGCCACGTCCTGCGGCGTATGGATGCCCGACTCGGCCACCAGCACGCGGTCGTACTCGATCAGTTCCTGCAGGGTCAGCGAAGTCTCCAGCGAGGTCTCGAAGCTGCGCAGGTTGCGGTTGTTCACGCCGATCAGCGGCACCGGCAGCGCCATCGCGCGCTCCAGCTCCTCCTCGTCGTGCACCTCGCACAGCACGTCCAGGTCGAGCTCCGCCGCCAGCAGCGACAGCTGCAGCAGCACGTCGTCGTCCAGCGCCGAGACGATCAGCAGCACGCAATCGGCGCCGATCGCGCGGGCCTCGTACACCTGGTAGGCGTCGATGATGAAGTCCTTGCGCAGCACCGGCAGCGAGCACGCCTCGCGCGCCTGCTGCAGGAACGCCTCGCTGCCCTGGAAGAAGTCGCTGTCGGTCAGCACCGACAGGCAGGCCGCACCGGCGGCCTCGTAGCTCTTCGCGATCGCGGCCGGGTCGAAGTTCGTGCGGATCAGGCCCTTGCTGGGGCTGGCCTTCTTCACCTCGGCGATCACTGCCGGCAGGCCGGCGTCGATCTTCGCCTCGATCGCCGCGGCGAAACCGCGGGTGCCGGGCAGATCCGCGATGCGCGCGACCAATTCGGTTTCCGGCAGCCGGGCCCGGCGTTCGGCGACCTCTTCCGCCTTGCGGGCAAGAATGCGATTGAGGATGTCAGTCATGGCATCTCACTGGTGATATGGCAGCGCATCCCGTGCGCGACAGGAGCCCCGGCGCAGCGGGCGACTGCAGCTTCGCACACCGCCGTGGTCCTAGCGTGAACCGGCAAGCCGGCGGGTGGCCGCCACGAAGGCCTGCATTTTCGCATGCGCCGCGCCGCTCGCAATCGTGGCGCGGGCCAGCTCGATGCCTTCACCGATCGAGGCGGCCACGTCGGCGGTATACAGCGCCGCGCCGGCGTTGAGGCAGACGATGTCGTGCGGCACGCCGTGGCGCCCCTGCAGCACCTCCAGCAGCATGGCCTTCGATTCGTCCGCATTCTCCACCCGCAGGTTGCGGCTGGACGCCATCGCCAGGCCGAAATCCTCCGGCTCCACCTCGTACTCGCGCACCACGCCGTCGCGCAGTTCGCCGACCAGGGTCGCCGCGCCCAGCGAGATCTCGTCCAGCCCGTCGCGGCCCCACACCACCAGCGCATGGCGTGCGCCGAGCTGCTGCAGCACGCGCACCTGGATGCCGACCAGGTCGGGGTGGAACACGCCCATCAGGATGTTCGGCGCACCGGCCGGGTTGGTCAGCGGGCCGAGGATGTTGAACAGCGTGCGCACGCCCATTTCCTTGCGCACCGGCGCCACCACCTTCATCGCCGGATGGTGGTTCGGCGCGAACATGAAGCCGATGCCGGTCTCGGCCATGCACGCGGCCACCTGCTCCGGTGCCAGCTCGATCGCCGCGTCCAGCGCCTCCAGCACGTCGGCGCTGCCGGATTTCGACGACACGCTGCGCCCGCCGTGCTTGGCGATGCGCGCGCCGGCCGCGGCCGCCACGAACATCGCCGTGGTGGAGATGTTGAAGCTGGAGGCGCCATCGCCGCCGGTGCCGACGATGTCGACGAAGTGCTCGTGCGCCGGCGCGTCCACTTTCGCCGACAGCTCGCGCATCACCCGCGCCGCGCCGGTGATCTCGCCCACCGTCTCCTTCTTCACGCGCAACCCGGTGATGATCGCCGCGGTCATCAGCGGACTCACCTCGCCGCCCATGATCTGGCGCATCAGCGCGATCATCTCGTCGTGGAAGATCTCGCGGTGCTCGATCGTGCGCTGCAGCGCCTCCTGCGGCGTGATGGTGATGGCGCGCGCGCTCATGCCGCCAGCTTCCGGCGCGGCAGGCCGAGGAAGTTCGCCAGCAGGTCGTGGCCGTGCTGGGTCAGGATCGACTCGGGGTGGAACTGCACGCCTTCGACCGCCAGCGTCTTGTGGCGCAGGCCCATGATCTCGTCGATCGTGCCGTCCGCGTTTTCCGTCCATGCGGTGATTTCCAGGCAGTCCGGCAGCGAGGCCTGTTCCACCACCAGCGAGTGGTAGCGCGTGGCCTCGAACGGATTGGGCAGGCCGGCAAACACGCCCTGCCCGCGATGGATCACCGGCGAGGTCTTGCCGTGCATGATCTGCCTGGCGCGGACCACCTTGCCGCCGAACACCTGGCCGATCGCCTGGTGGCCCAGGCACACGCCGAACACCGGGATCTCGCCGGCCAGCTCGCGCAGCACGTCCAGCGACACGCCCGAATCGTCCGGCGTGCCCGGCCCCGGCGAGATCATGATGTGCGAGGGTTTCAGCGCGCGAATGCCGGCCACGTCCAGCGCATCGTTGCGCACCACCTTGACCGCCTGCCCCAACTCGCCCAGGTACTGCACGAGGTTGTAGGTGAAGCTGTCGTAGTTGTCGATCATCAGCAGCATGGCGCGCCTTGCGGACATGGTGGCGCAGCGCGCCGGGCACGGCATTATAGCCGCGCTGCCATGCCGCTTCCGCCGCCGGCAACTGCCGGGGCCCGGTTCAGGCGGTGTCGCCCCGCGACTGCCGCGCCACCACGCTGGTGGCGGTCATGTCGCCGGTGACGTTGCCCAGCGTGGCCAGCGCGTCGGGAATGGTGTCGACCGCCAGCATCAGGCCCAGCGGGGACAGCGGCAGGCCCATCGCCTGCGCCACCGGCAGGTTGGTGGCGATGAAGGTGACCTGGCCCGGCAGGCCGACCGAGCCCAGGCTGATCACCACCGCCAGCAGCGCGCCGGCGAGCAGTTGCGCGGTGGACAGGTCGATGCCGTAGGCCCAGGCGATGAACACCGCCGAGGTGACGTACTGCACCGGGCTGGTCAGGCGGAACAGGCTCACCGCCATCGGCAGCACCAGCGCGGCGACCTGCCTCGGGTAGCCGAGCCGGCGGTCGGCGCTTTCCAGCATCGCCGGCAGCGAGGCCAGCGACGACTGCGTGCTGACCGCCACCGCCTGCGCCGGCACCAGCGCCAGCGCGAAACGGCGCAGCCGCTCGCCACCGAAGGCCACCGCCAGCGGCAGCATCATCACGGTGACCGCCAGGTACAGCAGGCACTCCACCAGCACGTACACGCCCAGCGCGCTGAGCATCCCTAAGCCCGAGCGCGCGCACACCGACAGGATCAGCGCGAACACCCCCAGCGGCGCGATCCACAGCACCCAGCGCACGATCACGATCATCGCGTCGGCGATCGCCTGGAAAAATTCCATCAGCAGCGCGCGCCGCGCCGGCGCGATCCGGGTCAGCGCGAAACCGAGGAACAGCGCGAACACCACCAGCGGCAGCATCGCGCTCTGCGCCGCGGCCATGATCGCGTTGCTCGGCACGATCGCCACCAGCGTGTCGATCCAGTTCGGCGCCGCCTGCGCGGCCGCGGGCACGCTGGCGTGGTCGAGCGCGGTGATCAGCGCCGGATTGTGCGGGAACAGCGCGAACACCAGCGGCGCGGCCAGCGCCGCGAACAGCGCGCCGCCGGTCAGCACCACGATGAACACCACGATCGCGCGGCGCGCGATGCGGCCCGAGGCGGCCGCATCGGTGGCGGTGTTGACGCCCACCACCACCAGCGCCAGCACCAGCGGCACCACGGTCATCTGCAGCGCGTTCAGCCACAGCTTGCCGACCGGCTGCGCCACGTTCGCCACCTGCAACGCCACGGTTTCGTCCCAGCCGGCCAGCAGCAGGCCGATCAGTGCGCCGGCGGCCAATCCCACCAGGACCCGGGTGGTCGCACTCATTGCGCAGCATCCGCGGTAACCAGCGCCGGCAGCTGCCAGTCGGCACGCAGGCGCTCGTATTCGGCCTGCGGCAGCAGCACGAAGACCGGGTGGTCCTGCGGCTTCAGCCAGGCCAGCAGCGATTCCATCACTGCCGGCGTCATCGCGGTGCAGCCGGCGGTGGCGTCGGTGGGCGACTTCCACAGGTGCGCGAAAATGCAGCTGCCGCCCTGCGGCACCGCCTGCGCGTTGTGCTCGATCACGAAGCCGAGCCGGTAGCGCTGGTCGCCGTTCGCATGCAGGTCGCGCCGCATCGGTTCGCTGGAACCCTTCACCGCGTCGGCACCGACCACGTTGGCGTCGACGATGCGGTTGTACTGCGCCGCGCCGCTGACATCCATGCACCAGTCGCTGGCGGTGAGCGCGCGGTACGGCAGCGCGGTGGCCGCGTGCGCGGCGTAGCCGAACGCCTCGCCGATGCGGAACACGCCGGCCGGACTGCGGTTGTCGCCCTCGCGCTTGAGCGGACCGCCGGTCTGCGGCGCGTTCAGCCCCAGCCCCCAGCCGGCGCCGTTCTTGCCGATGGTCACCGGCGCAGGCGCAACGACTTCCTGCCAGGCATCGCCGCGGCGCTCGAAGGCGCGCAGCTCGCCGTGGTCGGCGTTCCAGCCGGCGGTGGTGACCACGATCATCTGGCGCGCGTTCTGCCAGGGCGCGTCCGCGGTGGCATGCGCGGTGCCGGCAAACCCGATGGCAAACACCAGCAGGGCAAGGGTGCGGCGGCAAACAGTCATCAGCTTTCCATCCGGCAGTTCATCGTCACGCGACGTGACATGGGTAGGAGCCCGCGTGCAGACGAAACTCTTGGAGCCTGGATTCGCCGGAGCAGAGCATCGCCCGCGAGCGGGCTCCTACGATTCGCGAATCCCCATTCCCCATTCCCAGCTCCTACGGCTCCAGCATCGACTGGATTCGATCGAGGTTGGCCAGCAGTTGCGCGTGAAGGTCGTCGTGACCTTCGCACAGCTGCACGAACACGCCGTCGAGCAGGTGCTGCAGCGACGACTGGTACAGCAGCGGCTGGATGTACGGCAATTCGTCGTGGGCCGACACCACCAGCGCGAGGTCGGCCAGCGCGCGCAGCGGGTTGGCGGTGTGCCGGGTCACCGTGATCACCTGGCCGCGGCGCTCGCGGAAGTAGCGGGCGATCTTGCCCAGCGCCGGGTGGTTGCCGTGCTCGGAGAACACCAGCAGCACGTCGCCGGCGCCGGCGGCGGAAATGTTGGCGGTCATCCGCGCGGTGTCGAAGTTGTGCACGGTGAGGATGCCCAGCAGCGACAGCTTCAGCGCGAAGCCGCGCGCGTGGATGTCGTCCTCGCCCAGCCCGATGATGAACACCTTGCCGGTGCGGCCGGCCTGCTCGATCGCGTCCGCCACCGCGCGCAGGGTCTGCGGCGGGTTGATCAGCCGGGTCGCCTCCTCGGCCTCGGACTTGCGCCGCCACAGGTGGCCGGCGGACGCGCCGCCGCCTTCGCCGTCGCTCGCCGTCGCCACCTGCGGCGCGTCGCCGTTGTCGGCGCGGGCGATCGCCTCGCCCACCGAATACTTCAGGTCCGGATAGCCCTTGAAGCCCAGCTTCTGGGTGAACTTGACCACGCTGGACTGGCTGATCCCCAGCGCGTTGGCCAGCTGCTGCGAGGAGTAGTCGCGCAGCAGCTGCGCGTTCTCCAGGATGAAGTCGGCGATGCGCCGCTCCACTGCCGACATCTGGTCGCGTTCCGAACGGATTTTGACCAGCGGCGACATCATCAATTCCCCAACCTCTCCAGGCCGCGGATCTCGCGAATGCCCAGTCCGGGGGCGTCCGTCACCGAGATCTCCGACTCGTTGAAGATTACCCCACCGTCGACCGGGTTGAACGCGCACAGCGAGGGACCGTCCAGGTCGACCTTGGTGATCACGTTCGACTTCGCCACCGCCACGTGCACCGCGGCGGCCACGCTGATGCTGGTTTCCAGCATGCAGCCGATCATGCACTCGATGCCGTGCATGCCGGCGATGTCGGCGATGCGGATCGCGTTGGAGATGCCGCCGGTCTTCATCAGCTTGATGTTGATGATGTCGGCTGCGCGCAGGCGGATCAGCTCGATCACCTCCATCGGGCCGAACACGCTCTCGTCGGCCATCACCGGCGTGTGCACGCGCTCGGTGACGTAGCGCATGCCGGCCAGGTCGCGCGCCTTCACCGGTTGCTCGATCAGCTCCAGCTTGATGCCGGCCTCCTCCAGCGTCTGCAGCGCGTACACCGCCTGCTTGGCGGTCCAGCCCTGGTTCGCGTCCAGCCGCAGCAGCGCGCGTCCTTCCACCGCCGCGTAGATCGCCTTGACCCGCTCGATGTCGACGCCGATGTCCTTGCCCACCTTGATCTTCAGCGACTCGAAGCCGCGCTCCACCGCGGAGACCGAGTCGGCCACCATCTTGTCGATGTAGTCCACGCTGATGGTGATGTCGGTGGTGATCACCGGGTCGCCGCCGCCCAGCAGCTTGTACAGCGGCGCGCCGTAGAGCTGGCCCCACAGGTCGTACACCGCGATCTCCACCGCCGCCTTGGCGCTGGTGTTCTTCTCCATCGAGGACTGGATCAGCTGGGTGAGGTGGTTGAGGTTGGCGATGTCCTGGCCGATCAGCCGCGGCGAGATGTAGTGGCGGATCGCGTCGATGATCGAGCCGTGGGTGTCGCCGGTGATCACCGCGGTGGCCGGCGCCTCGCCGTAGCCGACCTCGCCCGTGTCGGTGTGCACCATCACCACGATGTCCTCCACCGTGTTGACCGTGCGCAGCGCCGTCTTGAACGGGGTCTTCAGCGGCACCCGCAGCATGCCGAACTGGATGTCGGTGATTTTCATGGGCAAGCCTTCATGGAATCGGTGTCCTTTTCTTCTTGGTGCAGGCGCGCTCAGTGGCTGATGCGCACGATGCTGGTCATGCGCTCGACATAGCTCTGCCGGTCGTTGTAGAGCAGCGGCAGCAGCGGGGTCACCGATACCGCATTGAGCTTGATCCGTGCCTTGCTGCCGTCGGCCTTGCGGTAGCTCATGCCGGTGGTGTCGTGGATCACGTACGGCTGGCCGTGCAGGCGGCCGATCACCATCATCACGTGGCCGGGGATGTAGACCAGGTCGCCGACCTCGAGCGCCTGCGCGGCCGCGAGGCGCGCCTCGGGGCTGTCCTTCGCGGTGAACACGCGGTGTTCCAGCGCCGGGCTGATCGCCTGCTTGCTGGTATTGCGCGGCATCTCCACGCCCATGCTGCGGTACACGTCGGAGACGAAGCCCGAGCAGTCGCGGCCGTCGTAGGCGTGGCCCCAGCCGTAGCGCTCGCCGAGGAACTTGAACGCCTGGCGAATGATGTTGGCGCGGGTCAGCGGCAGGTAGTCGGCGGCGCTGTCGGTGTTCTTCTGCAGCAGCGCCGGGGCGAAGCCGAGCGTGCCGTCGGCCCGGCGCTGCGGCAGTTCCAGCACGTGCGCGGCGTACGGCGTCTGGCCGTTGACCGGCTGCTCCGGCGAAAGATCGGTCGCCAGCGGCACGCGCGTGCCCATGTCCAGCTGCAGCTGCGACAGCGCCGGCTGCTCGCGGGTGAACACGGTGCGTTCGACGGCGCCGGTGATCACCCGGTACGGGGTCTTGCCGGCATAGCCGAACACCTCGGCCGCGCTGCCCTCGGCCACGTTGTCCTTCCCGGTCCACGCGGCGTAGCGCGGGCTGACCACGAACAGCCACTGGCCGTCGGCGCTCTCGTGCACGATCGCCACCGGCGTGCCGGGGAACTCGGCAGTCTCCTGGAAGCGGTCGATGTCGGTGTCGCCCTTCGTGCTGAACACGCGCAGCGTGGTGGGAAAACTGCGCAGCGCGGCGCGGCGCACCACCAGGCCATAGCGGGTCTTCTGTTGCGCGGGAATCGCATCGAGAGCGAGGTTGCCGACCACGGCATCCAGCGTGGCGGCCGGCACCGGCCGGCCGTCGACGTCGAACAGCGGGCGCTCCGGCCGCCGCGACAGCGACTCGATCCAGCCGGCGACCTGCGCGCGGTCCAGCGTCTTCGGCAGCGCGCGCAGGTCGTGCATCGACGGATCGAGCCGCAGCAGCTTGGCGTTCTGCGCCTCGATCGCGGCGCGGTCGAGGATCGCCCGGTCCGGTTCCTGCAGCAGGCCGATCCAGAACGCCGGCGTCAGCTGCGCCTCGCCGACGCCGAGCACGCCGGAGGGTGGCACCGTCAACGCATCGTTCGCCTCGCGCGCCTGCAACGGCGCGCCGGCAAGGGCGAGCGCGAGCACGGTGGCGGCAAGCAGGTGGATTCGCATGGTCTTGGTCCTTGGTTGATACCGCGTCATGGGCCGGCCAACGTCGACAGCAACGTGGCCACCACCAGCCCGAAACCGGTGCCCAGGATGTAGCCGAGCAACGCCAGCAGGATGCCGACCGGCACCAGCGCGGCCGAATAGCTGGCCGCCAGGATCGGCGTGGCCGCCACACCGCCAATATGCGCCAGCGAGGAGATCCCGCACAGGTACAGGTCGAAGCGGAACAGCTTGGCGAAGCCGACCAGCAGCAGCGCGTGGATCGCGATGACGGTGACGCCGCACAAGAGATACAGCGGTGCCGCGGCGATGCCCTGGAAGTTGCTCTGCGAGGCCAGCACCGCGACCACGCCGATCAGCATGGCGCTGGAAATCGTGCTGGCGCCAGGGAACCGCGCCAGCGGCGTATGCGCCACCAGCAGGCCGAAGCCGGTGGCCAGCAGGATGGTCCAGGTGGTGGCGCTGACCATGCCCGATACCGGCAACCAGCCGGCCAGCCAGCCCGCCAGCGCCGCTGCCGCCAGCGCCATGCCCAGCCACAGCAGCACGCTGTCGTAGGTGATCGGCGCCGTGGTCTTCGCCGGCGCCAGCGGGATGTCGCCGCTGGACACCGCCCGCGTCCAGCGGTTGAACGCCGGCGCCAGCCGCGCCACCGAGAACAGCACCACCACCCACATCGAATAGCCGAGCGCGTCGGTCAGCAGCGACATCGCCAGGTAGGTGTCGGACATGCCGATCGCCTGCTTCACCGCGATCATGTTCGCGCTGCCGCCGACCCAGCTGCCGGACAGCGCGGCCAGCGGCTGCCAGGCGTCGCCGGACAGCCAGTGGCGGTAAAGCAGGAAGGTGCCGATGAAGGCGGCGAACAGGCTGAGCGAGGTGCAGGCGAACACGCCGAGCACGCGCGGGCCGAGCCGCCAGATCGCGCGCAGGTCGCAGTTGATCATCAGCAGGAACAGCAGCGCCGGCACCAGGTGCGAGACCAGCGTCGACTGCGCCGCCTTGATCTGCGCATTGACCTGCCACAGCCCGGACACGGCCAGTGCGGTGACGAACAGATAGGTCAGCACGATCGGCGGCAGCACCGCGAACAGCTTCCAGCCGAAGCGGCGCTCGATCGCCGGAAACAGGCCGGCGATCAGCAACATCAGCGCCAGGTAGGGCCAGACCGTGTGGATCACATGCATCCCCTCGTGGATCGTTCGCCGGTATTCGCAGACGGCCGGGTTTGCACCATCAAGGAATAGCTGATTCTTTTTGAATTCGATAGAAGCATAAATTATTGACCGGCATTTGCAAGCGTGTTACACAGCGGTTTCAGGGGATTCGTTGCGGGGACGTTGGTCGATGGATACGTTGCCACCTGTCGCATCCGAAGCACGCCGCCACGCACGTGGCTCGCGCGTCGCCGCGTTCCTGCTCGCCCTGCTGCTGGCCGCACCGTTGGTCTTCGCCGGCAACGGCACCGACGGCAAGGCGCTCGCCCCCATCATCGCCCAGATCGATGCCGGCCACTTCAAGGCGGCCGAGGCGGCGATCGCCGGTGCGCTGGCGCAGCCCGGCCAGAGTGCCGGCACGCGCGACGCGCTCGCGTTCCAGCGCGAGCGCATGCGCCGCATCCTGCTCGACTTCACGCTCAGCGCCGACGACGTCAAGGCACGCGTGCGCAAGCAGATCCCGGACCTCACCGACGCCGAGTTCGCCCGGTGGAACGCGGCCGGCCTGTTCGAGCACCAGCGGATCGACGGCCGCACGCTGTACTTCAAGCGCGCGCCCGGCAACCTGTTCCGGCTCAGCCCCGAAGCGGTGGCGCGGCGCGCGGTGCAGACGCCGATCGGCGACGGTCCGATGGAATCGCTGAACGACCACCAGCGCGCGATCTACCGCACCGCGCTGGCCGGGCACAAGAGCAGCGTACTGCCGCAGCGCGTGCGCATGACGCAGACGCTGAGCGTCGCCGCCGACGCGGTGCCCGCCGGCGAGACGATCCGCGCATGGATTCCCTACCCGCAGGCGGTGCCCGGCCAGCAGGAGGACATCCGCTACGTGGCCAGCGTGCCGGCTAAGCACGACATCGCGCCGGCGTCGGCGCCGCAGCGCACGGTGTACCTGGAGCAGCCGGCGGTGGCCGGGCAGAAGACCGTGTTCTCGGTCACCTACGAGCTGACCCTGCTGGCGCAGTACCACGCGATCGACCCGGACCGGGTGCAGGCCGAAACCATCACGCCGGCGCTGGCGCCGTTCGTGGCCGAGCGCGCACCGCACATCGTGTTCACCGACGCGATGCGCAAGTTCTCTCGCGACGTGGTCGGCGACGAGAAGAACCCCTACCGCATCGCGCAGAAGCTGTTCGCCGCGGTGGACCGCATCCCGTGGGCCGGCGCGCGCGAGTACTCCACCATCAGCAACATCAGCGACTACGCGCTGCATGCCGGCCACGCCGACTGCGGCCAGCAGACCTTGCTGCTGATGACCCTGCTGCGCCTCAACGGCATCCCCGCGCGCTGGCAGTCCGGCATGGTGTTCGCCGCCGACGGCAGCGGCTACAGCAACATCCACGACTGGGGCTACCTGTACCTGCCGCCGTACGGCTGGGTGCCGATGGACGTCACCACCGGCCGCCTGCACCCGGCGCCGGGCGACGACAAGTCGCTGGAATGGTTCTACCTCGGCGGCCTCGACAACTGGCGCATCGCCTTCAACGACGACTACGGCCGCCGCTTCCAGCCGGCCAAGCGGCACTTCCGCTCCGACGACGTGGACTCGCAGCGCGGCGAGGCCGAATGGCGCGGCGGCAACCTCTATTTCGATCAACTGGATTACGACTTCGACTGGCAAATCCTGCCAGCGGCGCAGGGACGCAGCGACAACCAACCGGCAGCTTTTCATAAACATGGCATCGACGGCGTCGATGGGGAGAAGGGGAAATGAGCAACACCCGGACATTGCGCAGGACCGTACTCAGCATGGCGCTCGGACTGGCGTTCGCCGCCTTCGGCGGGCCGCAGGCGCATGCGGCCAACAACGACGGCGCGGTGGCCGGCCACACCCAGGCAGGCGCCACCGTGGTCGTGACCAATCCGGCCACCGGCCTGACCCGCACCATCACCGCCGACAAGGACGGCAACTACCGCTTCCCGTTCCTGCCGGTGGGCCAGTACACCATCAGCGCCAGCAGCGGCGGCCAGCCGGTCGGCCCGAGCCGCAACGTCACGGTGGCGCTGGGCACCACCACCACGCTGGACCTGGGCGCGGCAAGCGCGACCAGCCTGGCCACGATCAACGTCACCGGTTCGGTACTGCCGGTGATCGACGTCAGCTCCACCGAATCGGCCACCATCGTCTCGCGCGAGGAACTGGTGCGCCTGCCGGTCGACCAGAACGTCACCTCGGTGGCGCTGCTGGCGCCGGGCGTGGTCAAGGGCAACGCCGGCTTCGGCGGCATTTCCTTCGGCGGCTCGTCGATCGCCGAGAACGCGTTCTACGTCAACGGCCTCAACGTCACCGACTTCTACAATCGCAACGGCTTCTCCGAGGCGCCGTTCGCGTTCTACCAGGAATTCCAGGTCAAGACCGGCGGCTACTCGGTCGAGTTCGGCCGCACCACCGGCGGCGTGGTCAACGCGGTGGCGCGCTCGGGCACCAACGAATTCAAGGGTGGCGTGGAGATCACCCTGGAGCCCGGCAACTGGCACTCGCGCGCCGACGACCACTATGACGCCAGCGGCCACCGCTACCTCACCGCCAGCCGCGACCAGGACTCGCTGGTGAAGACGAACGTCTGGGCCTCCGGCCCGATCGTCAAGGACAAGCTGTTCATGTTCGCCATGTACGAGGCCCGCGGCAGCAGCCCGCGCAACACCAACAACGCCGGCACCACGCTGACCTCCAACAACGCGGACACCGGCTTCTGGGGCACCACCATCGACTGGAACGTCACCGACAGCAACGTGCTGCAGCTGATGGCGTTCTCCGACAAGAACAAGAACACCGGCGACGTCTACAGCTACGACTACGACACCGACACCATCGGCACCCGCACCAACAAGGTCTTCACCGACACCGGCGGCAAGAACTGGGCGCTGACCTGGACCAGCTACCTCACCAACGACCTGTCGATGAAGCTGATGTACGGCCGCAACGAGCGCGAGGCGTTCACCCGCTCGCAACTGGACATCGCCTGCAACTACGTCTCGGCCAACAACGCGTTCCGCGCCATCCACGACCCGGGCGTGCAGCTGGGCTGCACCAGCAGCTCCACCGTGTACGAGCGCAACGACACCCGCAAGCAGGCGCGCGCCGACTTCGAATGGACGCTGGGCGACCACCTGCTGCGCTTCGGCTACGACCACGAGAACGACACCTCCGACTACAGCCGCCACTACGCCGGGCCGGGCGCGTACTACTACAACCTGTACGCCGCCAGCGCCGGCTCCACCATTTCCAACGGCGGCGTGGTGCCGGCCGGCTACGACGCCTACGTGCGCGCACGCCGCTACGAGATCGCCGGCACCTTCACCACCAAGAACGCCGCGTACTACATCGAGGACAACTGGCAGGTGACGCCGAACCTGGTGCTCAACGCCGGCGTGCGCAACGACAGCTTCGACAACCAGGATGCCGAGGGCCGCAGCTACATCAAGATGAGCCGGCAGATCGCGCCGCGGCTGGGCTTCTCCTGGGACATGAAGGGCGACGGCAGCACCAAGCTGTTCGGCAACCTCGGCCGCTACTACCTGCCGGTGGCCAACGTGATCAACATCAAGCAGGCCGGCGGCCTGCTCGACGAGCGCACCTACTACGCATTCGACGGCTGGGACATCCAGACCCTCAACGGCGTGCAGTACGCCATCCCGAAACTCGGGCCGCAGATCGGTGCGGTCGACAACTCGCAGGGCGACGGCACCGTCGGCGACCTGCGTTCCGAAGTCGACCACGACATGGACCCGGTCTACCAGGACGAGGCGATCCTGGGCTTCCAGCAGCTGATCACGTCGCAGTGGTCGTGGGGCGTCAGCGCCACTTACCGGCGCCTGCACAACGCGATCGACGACATGGAGATCAGCGCCACCGCCCAGTGCGGCGAGAACGGCTACATCGGTTGGGTAATGGCCAACCCGGGCAAGAAAGTCACCGTGTGGGGCGACACCAACTGCGACGGCACCGCCGACGGCTATCTCACCGTGGATACCTCGAAGGAAGGCTGGGCGATGTACGACGCCGACGGCAACTACCTGGGCCAGCGCGGCTGGGTGAAGCCCAAGCGCACCTACGCCGCCGTCGAGCTGCAGCTGAACCGCGCGTGGGACGAGAAGTGGGCGATGAACGCCTCGTACACGATGTCGTGGAACCGCGGCAACGCGGAAGGCCCGGTCAATTCGGACACCGACTTCGACGACACCGGCCGCACCGAGAACTTCGACGACCCGTGGGTGAACCTGGGCGGCGACGGCTACCTGCCGAACGACCGCCGCCACCAGTTCAAGCTGCGCGGCACCTACGCGCTCACCCCGCACTGGCAGCTCGGCGCCGACCTGAACGCGGTCTCCGGCGGCCCGATCACCGGCTTCGGCGTGGGCAACCCCTACGACGCCACCAACTACCACAGCTACTTCATCTGCGTGCAGAACTGCGACGCGCCGGTATCCGAGGACCGCGTCTACGAGCGCTCGCCGCGCGGCAAGTACGGCCGCCTGCCGTGGACCTTCACGCTCAACACCGGCATCAGCTACATCCAGCCGTACGACGGCGGCGAGTTCCGGGTGAAGCTGGCGGTCTACAACCTGCTCAACCAGAAGCGCACCACGGCGGTGGACCAGGATCTGCAGACGTCCATCTCCAACTCCACCAGCGACACGTTCCGCCAGCCGCTGGGCTTCCAGTCGCCGCGCTTCACCCAGCTGACCATGTCCTTCACCTTCTGATCGACCTCCCCCGATCGCGGCCCGCGCAGTTGGCGGGCCGCTCTTTTTTTGGCGGCACGATCGCAGCAGCAACGACACCAGGCCATGCCCACGCCAACAACCAGCCGCCCGACGACGGCGGCAACCGCCGCGCCGACGGATGGCGCCAACCGCCGCTTCGACGGGGTCGACCTGCCGGCGCTGGCCGAGCGGATCGGCACGCCCGTGCACGCCTATTCCGCCAGCGCGATCCGCCAGCGCATCGGCGAGCTGCAGAGCGCGCTGGCCGGCCTCGACGCCACCATCTGCTTCGCGGTCAAGGCCAATCCCAACCTCGCCATCCTGCAGCTGATGGCGAACGCCGGCGTCGGCGCGGACATCGTCTCGGTCGGCGAGCTGCGCCGCGCCCTCAACGCCGGCATCCCGGCCGGGCGCATCGTGTTCTCCGGCGTGGGCAAGAGCGCCGACGAGATCGCCGGCGCGCTGGACGTGGGCATCGCCCGCTTCAACGTCGAGTCGCTGGACGAGCTGCACACGCTGCAGCGCGTGGCGAAGACGCGGAGCGCGGTGGCGCGCGCCGCGGTGCGCATCAACCCCGACGTGGACGCGCAGACCCACGCGAAGATCTCCACCGGCAAGTCGGAGAACAAGTTCGGCGTCGGCATCGACGAGGCGCGCCGCTGGTTCGCCGGGCGCAGACAATTCGACCACGTGCAGCTCGACGGCCTGCACGTGCACATCGGCTCGCAGATCCTCAGCATCGAACCGTTCCGGCTCGCGCTGCAACGGGTCGCCGCGTTCTGGCGCGAACTCGAACAGGCCGGCCATCCGGTCAACAGCATCGACGTCGGCGGCGGGCTGGGCGTGTGCTACCGCGCCGGCACGGACCACCCGGTGGCCGCCGCCGATTACGTGGGCGTGATCCGCGAGGCGCTGGCCGGCTACCGCGGCAAGCTGCTGCTGGAGCCGGGCCGCTGGCTGGTGGCCGAGGCCGGCGTACTGCTGACCCGGGTGCTGCGCGTCAAGCCGGGCGCCGAGCGCACGTTCCTGGTGCTGGACGCGGCGATGAACGACCTGCAGCGGCCCAGCCTGTACGACGCCTGGCACGACATCGTGCCGGTGGCGGACACGCCGCGCCCGCCGGCCACCTACGACATCGTCGGCCCGGTCTGCGAAACCGGCGATACTTTCGCCCGTGCGCGCGAGTTGCCCGAGTGCGCCGCCGGCGACCTGTTGCTGATCAAGGCCACCGGCGCGTACGGTGCGTCGATGGCTTCCACCTACAACTCGCGGCCGCTGGCGGCCGAGGTGCTGCTGAACCAGGGCCGCTACGCCGTGGTGCGCCGCCGCCAGCACTTCGAGGAAATGATCGCCGGCGAACAGCCGGCGCGGAACTGGGAAACGACATGAGCCTGACCGTGCGCCTCACCGTCCTCGCCGCCCTGGGTTTCGCCGCCACGCTGCCCGCGCAGGCTGCGCAGGACCCGCCGGTCACCATCGACAGCCACGTCGACATCCCGTTCGCCTACATGGCCGAGCCGCGCTTCGACGTCGGCAAGGACACCCGTCTCAAGGTCGACCTCGTCAAGATGGAACGCGGCGGACTGAACGCGGCGTTCTTCGTGGTCTGGGTGCCGCAGCACGCGCTCGACGCCACCGGCTACGCCAAGGCGGTGCAACAGGCCAGCCAGAAGTACGACGGCATCGGCCGCATGCTGATGATGTACCCCGACCGCATCCGCCTGGCCACCACGCCCGAGCAGCTGATGGCCAACCGCAAGGCCGGCCTGCTCTCGGCGACCATCGAGATCGAGAACGCCTACTCGCTCGGCCACGACATCCGCCGCCTCGACGCCGCGTTCGACCGCGGCGCGCGTTCGGTCGGCCTGGTCCACGTCGGCAACAACGACCTGTGCACCAGCTCGATGCCCGACACCGAACACGGCGAGAGCGCGATGAACAGCGCCGGCGACACCGGCATGAGCGCGTTCGGCCGCGCGGTGGTCAGGCGCGCCAACCAGCTCGGCATGCTGGTCGACATCTCGCACGCCTCGGACCGCTGCGTGCGCGATGCGCTGGAGGTATCCAGCACGCCGCTGATCGCCTCGCACTCCGGCGCTCGCGCCGTGCTCGACCACCCGCGCAACCTGCCCGACGACCTGCTGCGCGCGATCGCCGCCAAGGGCGGCGTGGTGCAGGCGGTGGCGTACAAGGAATTCCTCAAGCACGATCCCGGCCGCGCGGCTGCCGAGAAAAAATTGCAGGCCGCGGTAGCGAAGGCGAACGGCGACGAGGCCTACGACAGCGACAAGCACGATTACCTGCCCGCGATGGAAGCCGGCATGGCCCAGATCCAGCAGAACTACCCGCTGGCCACGCTGGACGACTACATCAAGCAGATCCGTCACATGGTGCAGGTGGCCGGCATCGACCACGTCGGCCTCGCCTCGGACTTCGACGGCGGCGGCGGCATCACCGGCTGGAACGACGCCGGCGAAACCCGCAACGTCACCGCCGCGCTGCGCAAGGCCGGCTTCAGCAACGAAGACATCGCCAGGCTGTGGGGCGGCAACCTGCTGCGCGTGTGGGGCGAGGTCGAACGCCATGCGCAGCACTGACCCGGCACGCGCGCCGCTCCCTTCCCGGCCACGCAGGGGAGGGCTGGGCTGGGGTGCGCTTGCTTTTCTGCTCCTGCTTGCATCGCCGGGCGCCGGCGCCCAACCCGCCAACCCCACCTACGACTCCATCGTCGACGCGGTGATCGCCCGCTACCACCTGCCCGGCATCGCCGTCGGCGTGATCGAGAACGGGCAAGTCGTCTACCTGCGCACCGCCGGCGAAACCGTGGCCGGCTCCGGCCAGCCGGTCACGCCGCGCACGCTGTTCAAGATCGCCTCCAACAGCAAGGCGATGACCACCGCCCTGCTCGGCCGGCTGGTCGACCAGGGCAAGCTGCGCTGGGACGACCCGGTGACCAAGTACCTGCCGCAGTTCCGCATGCACGATCCGTGGGTCACCGCGCACATGCGCGTGGCCGACCTGCTCACCCATTCCAGCGGCCTGCCGGAAGGCGGCGGCGACCTGATGCTGTGGCCGGAGCCGAACAGCTTCACCCGCGAGGACATCATCCACGGCCTGCGCTACATCAAGCCCGGCTACAGCTTCCGCGCGCAGTACCAGTACGACAACCTGCTCTACGTGGTAGCCGGCGAGGTGGCCGCGGCGGCGGGGGGCGCGTCCTACGAGACGCTGCTGCGACGCGAGGTGTTCGCGCCGCTCGGGCTGGACCGCTGCCAGGTCGGCGCGTGGAACCGCGACGCGGTCGGCGACGTGGCCGCGCCGCACCGTCGCGACGGCGATCGCAACGTGGCGATCCCCGAAGCCGCGGCGATCCCCGCGATCACCTCCGCCGCCGCCGGCGGCATCCGCTGCGACCTCACCGACATGCTGAGCTGGGCGCGCAACTGGCTGGTGCCTACCCATGCCCAGCTGCAGTGGCTGTCGCCGGTGCAGCGCGACGTGCTGCAGGCGCCGCACATGCTGATCCCGGTCTCCGCGCAGCGCCGCGCCTGGGACCACACCCACGTGATGGCCTACGGCTACGGCTGGCGCATGGCCGATGTCGACGGCCAGTGGAGCGTGTGGCACACCGGCACGCTGAACGGCATGTATTCGATGCTGGCACTGCTGCCGGACCGCCAGAGCGGCTTCGTGTTCATGATCAACGGCGACGCGGGCGACGCGCGCAGCGTGCTCGGCGAGGTGCTGATGAAACACTTCACCGCGCCGACTGACGGCCGCGGTGTGGACTGGTACGCCGACGCGCTGGCGCAGCAGGCGAAGCAGCGATCAGCGGCGACGTCCGCCCCGGATACCTCGGCGCAGCGGCCGGCCACACCGGCCGAACTGGCGCGCTGGAGCGGCCAGTACCGCGACCCGTGGTTCGGCGACGTCACGCTGTGCCCGCGCGACGGCAAGATGCACTTCGCCGCCGCGAAGTCGCCGACGCTGGCCGGCACCGTGATGCGCCTGGGCAAGCGCTACCTGGTGCATTGGGACGACTCGGCCGACCTCGACGCCTGGCTGGACTTCCGCGCGGCCGCCGGCAACCAGCCGATCGCCCTGCGCATGGCCAAGCTCGATCCGCTGGGCGACTTCAGTTCCGACTACGAAGACCTCGACTTCCGCCGCACGGGGAGCTGCCACCCATGACCAACCCGCCGCCCATGACCGCCCGTAGGAGCCCGCTGGCGGGCGATGCTCTTGTGCCCGGCGCAAGGGAAGGCATCGCCCGCCAGCGGGCTCCTGCGAAAGCCGGATATCTGTTTGCATTCGGCTTGCTCGTCACCGTCAGCGGAATCGCCCACGCGGATCAGGCACCCGATCTTTCGCCTGCCACGACCGCCGCGGCGGCCAACCTGGTCGACATCCGCACGCTGGTGCCGGACATCGCCGAGGACATCAAGTACGCCGGCCACGACAACTTCGTGGGCGCGCCGGTGGACGGCTACCTGGCGCCGAAGTGCCTGCTGCTGCGGCCGGTTGCCGAAGCGCTGGCACGGGTCGAGCAGGAACTGCGCGCGCAGCATTACCGGCTGAAGATCTGGGATTGCTACCGCCCGGCCCGCGCGGTGGCGCACTTCGTGCGCTGGGCGCACGACCTGGCCGACCAGCGCACCAAGGCGCAGCACTACCCCGCGCTGGACAAGTCGCAGCTGCTCGGCGACTACATCGCGCCGGTCTCCGGCCATAGCCGCGGCGCCACTATCGACCTCACCCTCGAGCGCTGCGCCGCCGATGGCAAGCGCTGCGAAGCGCTGGACATGGGCACCGACTTCGACTTCTTCGACGTGCGCGCCCACACCGACGCACCCGGCATCGGCGCTGCGCAGCTCGCGAACCGCCTGCGGCTGCGCGACGCGATGGCACGCGAGGGCTTCCGCAACTATCCGCTGGAATGGTGGCACTACACCCTCGCGCCGGAACCGACGCCACACACGTTCTACGACGTACCGGTGCAATGACACACCGCGAATGACCGCAGGGGAACCGCCATGCAGAAAGTGTTCGCCGGCCTCGCCGCCATCATCCTGCTCGGCGGCTGTGCCGCCGCCACCAAGCCGTCCGACCCGGCCGACGCGCTGATGCAGCGTTACGCCGGCGACGTGCCCGGCGCCTCGCTGCTGGTGCTCAAGGACGGCAAGCCGATCGTGCACCGCGGCTACGGCCTGGCCAACCTCGAAGACGGCGACAAGACCACGCCGGCGACCAACTACCGGCTCGCCTCGGTGAGCAAGCAGTTCACCGCCGCGGCGATCCTGCTGCTGGCCGAGGACGGGCGCCTCGATCTGGACGATCCGGTGCGCCGCTGGCTGCCCTCGCTGCCGCCGGAAACCGCTGCGGTCACCCTGCGCCAGCTGCTCGACCACACCGGCGGCCTGGTCGACTACGAGGACCTGATCCCGCCCGGCACCACCGAACAGCTCAACGACAACGACGTGCTGCGCATGCTGTCGGCCACGTCGCAAACCTACTTCGCGCCGGGCAGCGCGTACCGCTACAGCAACACCGGCTACGTGCTGCTCGGCCTGGTGGTGGAGCACGCCTCCGGCATCAGCCTGCCGCTGTACCTGCAGCAGCGCATCTTCCGGCCGCTGCACATGGATCACACCCTGCTCTACGAGCACGGCAAGGGCCCGGAAGTGGCGAACCGCGCCTGCGGCTACAGCGAGGAGCACGGCCAGTGGACGCGCACCGACCAGAGCGTCACCAGCGCCACCCGCGGCGACGGCGGCATCTATTCCTCGATCGACGACCTGGCGAAGTGGGACGCCGCGCTGTACGACGACCGCCTGCTCGGTGCGGCTTCGCGCCAGCTCGCCTTCGGCGCGCACGTGAAAGTCACCGGCGAGCCGTACGAAGCGAGCTACGGCTACGGCTGGCGCATCACCGGCGACACCCTGTGGCATTCCGGCGAGAGCATCGGCTTCCGCAACGTGATCGTGCGCTGGCCGAAGCAGCGCCTCACGGTGATCCTGCTCAGCAACCGCAACGACCCGGAGCCGTACCGCACCGCGCTGGCAATCGCCCAGCCCTACCTGCAGTGATCCCGATGCGCCGACTGCCTGCCTCGTCCCGCCTGCTGTGCCGCGCCGCGCTGCTGGCGCTGCCCGCCCTGCTCGCCGCCTGCGCGCCGCTGCCGCCGCGCAACCCGCTGGCGACCTGGGTGCCCTCGCCGAACCACGATATCCGCCGGCCGGTGCTGATCGTGCTGCACTACACCCAGCAGCAGTCGGTACCGCAGAGCCTGCACACCCTGCGCACGGCCAACAGCGGCGGCCCGGTCAGCGCGCACTACCTGGTCGGCGCCGACGGCCACATCTACCAGCTGGTGCCCGACCAGTGGCGCGCGTGGCAGGCCGGCCCGGGCCGCTGGGGCACCATCACCGACCTCAACTCCGCCTCGATCGGCATCGAGCTGGACAACGACGGCGCCACGCCGTTCGCACCGGCCCAGATCGACAGCCTGCTGCGCCTGCTGGCCGACCTCACCACGCGCCTGCACATCCCGCCTACCCAGGTCATCGGCCACGAGGACCTTGCCCCGGGTCGCAAGGACGATCCCGGCCCGCTGTTCCCGTGGCAGCGGCTCGCTGACGCCGGCTTCGGCCGCTGGCCGCACGGCGAACTCGTCGACCCGCCCGCCGGCTTCGACCCGTGGCTGGCGCTCGCCGCGATCGGCTACCCGCTGGACGACCACGCCTCCGCCGTGCGCTCCTTCCACCACCACTACCGCAGCATGCAGGGCGACACGCTGGACGCGGTGGACCTGCGCATCCTGTACGACCTCGCGCAGCAGATCGTGGGCGGCGGCTGAGCCGCCGGCCTCACACCTCCAGCCGATCGCCCGGCCGCGCCACGATCGCGTACAGCGCCGGCATCAGGAACACGCTGATCAGCAAGCGGGTGAACAGGCCGCTGACGATGACCAGCGCGAACGGCCGCTGGGTGTCGGTGCCGACGCCGGTGGCCAATGCGGCCGGCAACAGGCCGAGTGCCGCCACCAGCGCGGTCATCATGATCGGGCGCAGGCGCAGGATCGCGCCTTCGCGGATCGCCTCGGCCACGCCGACGCCGTTGCGGCGCAGCTCGTTGACGTAGGAGATGTACACCACCGCGGTCTGCACCGAAACGCCGAACAGCGCCAGGAAGCCGATGCCCGAGGACACCGAGAACGGCGTGCCGGTCAGCCACAGCGCGATGATGCCGCCGGCCGGCGCCGACAGCACCACGCCGAGCACGGTGATGAAGGGAAACTTGAAGTTGCTGTACAGGGTGAACAGCAGCAGGAAGATCAGCCCCACCGTCAGCGGCACGATCAGGTTCAGTTGCGCGCGCGAGGCGGTGTACTCCTTGTACTCGCCGCCCCAGTCCAGCCGGTAGCCCCGCGCCAGCTTCACCTTCGCGTTGACCTGGGCGATCGCATCCTCCACCGCGCCGGCCAGGTCGCGGCCTTCCACCGAGAACTGCACGCCGATGTAGCGCGAGTTGTCCTGCCGGTAGATGAAGGAGGCGCCGTTGGTCACCGCGATGTCGGCGAATTGCTTCAGCGGCAGCTGCTGGCCGCCGGGCGTGGCGACCAGGATGTTGCCGATCGCCTCGGCGTTGTCGCGGTACGGCTGGTCCAGCCGCACGACCAGGTCGAACTGCTTCTCGCCCTGGATCACCTGGGTGGCCACGTCGCCGCCGATCGCGGTCTGGATCAGGCCGTTGATGTCGTCCACGTTCAAGCCGTAACGCGCGATCGCCGCGCGGTTGATCGTGATGCTCAAGCTGGGCTGGCCCAGCTCCTGCACCAGGGTCACGTCGCGGATGCCGCGCACCTGCTCCAGCACATGCTTGATCGCCTTGCCCTTCTGCTGCAGCGTGCCCAGGTCGGCGCCGAACACCTTCACCGCCAGCGCGCTCTTCAGCCCGGTCTCGGCCTCGTCCACCGCGTCCTCGGCCGGCTGGGTGTAGTTGAAGGTGATGCCGGGAAAGACCTGCAGCTTGCGGTTGATCGCCGCGATCAGCTCGGCCTTGCTGCGGTACGCGCCGGTCCACTGCGCATACGGTTTCAGGCCGACGTAGAACTCGACGTTGAAGAAGCCGGTCGAGTCGGTGCCGTCGTCGGGCCGGCCCAGCTCCGAGGCGACCGTGGTGACCTCGGGGAACGCGCGCAGGATGGCGCGGATCTGCGGCGCGATCTTCGCCGACTCGTCGAACGAGATGGTGTACGGCATCGTCGCGCGCACCCACAGCGCGCCTTCGTCCAGGTGCGGCATGAACTCCGCGCCGATGCGCGGCACCAGCAGCAGCGACAGGCCCAGCAGCAGCGCCGAGGCGACCGTGGTCAGCCACACGCGGGCCAGGCAGAAATCCAGGCCCTTGACGTAAACCGTCTTGATCGCCTCGAACGCGCGGTTGCGCCGCTCGCGCACGCCCTTGCGCATCAGCCACGAACACAGCACCGGCAGCAGCGTCAGCGTGACGACGAGCGAGCCGACCAGCGCGAACACCATGGTATCCGCCATCGGCTTGAACAGCGTGCCGGACGGGCCGGACAGCACGTAGATCGGCAGGAAGCTGACCACGATCACCGCCACCGCGTAGAACAGCGGCCGGTCGACCTCCGCCGCGGCGTCGCGGATCACCTCGACCAGGTTGAACTGCGTGCCCGCGCGGTCGGCCAGCTGGCGGTAGATGTTCTCCACCATCACCACCGCCGCGTCGACCAGGATGCCGAAGTCGATCGCGCCGATCGACAGCAGGTTGGCCGACGCGCCCTGCAGGTCCAGCCCGATGAAGGCGACCAGCAGCGACAGCGGGATGGTGACCGCCACGATCAGCCCGGCGCGCAGGTCGTACAGGAAGAAGACCAGCACCACCACCACCAGCAGCATGCCGCGCAACAGGTTGTCCCGGACCACTTGGGTGGTGATCGTCACCAGGTCGCTGCGGTCGTAGAACGGATGGACCTTGATGTCCTTCGGCAGGATCTGCTCGTTGAGCTCCTTCGTCTTCGCCTCGACCCGCTGCAGCACGTCCTGGGTCTTCTCGCCGGTGCGCAGCGAGATCACGCCCTCCACCGCATCGTCCTGCTTCTCGTAGCCGAACAGACCCAGCCGCGGCGCGATGCCGATCACCACGCGGCCAACGTCCTTGACCAGTACCGGGTTGCCGTCGTGCACCGCCAGCACCACATTGCCGATGTCCTCCAGCGTGCGCAGCCGGCCGACGCCGCGCACGTAATAGAACTGGCCGCCCTGCGCGTAGAAGCCGCCGCCGGCGTTGGCGTTGTTGGCGGCCAGCGCGGCCTGCACCTGTTGCGCGGTGAGCCCGACCCCGGCGATCTTCGCCGGGTCGAGCAGCACCTGGTACTGCATGGTGCCGCCGCCGAAACCGGAGTCGTCCGCCACGCCGGCAACCGCGCGGTACTGCGGCTCGACCACCCAGTCCTCGAACGTCTTCAGCTCCATCGGCGAGCGGTCGGAGCTTTGCAGCACGTAGCGGTAGATCAGCCCCGACGGCGACGACAGCGGCGACACCGACGGCTTCACCCCGTCGGGCAGGCTCAGGTCGCCGAGCCGGTTGAACACCTGCTGGCGCGCGAAATAGTTGTCGGTGCCGTTGTCGAAGGTGAGCGTGACCACCGACAGCCCGTACAGCGAAATCGAGCGCACGTTGTCGGTCTTCGGAATGCCGGTCATGCCCTGCTCGGCCGGCACCGTGATCAGCCGCTCCACTTCCTCGGCGGTGTGCCCCGGCCACTGCGTGACGATCTCCACGCTGGGCGGCGACAGGTCCGGATAGGCGTCCACCGGCAGGCGGTGCAGCGCATGCACGCCGGCGCCGATCAGCACCAGCACCAGCAAGGCGACCAGGAAACGCTGTGCCAGCGAAGCGCCGACGACGCGATTCATCAGCGAGGCCGCGCGCGGCGGCATGGGCGGCAGGTGATCGCTCATTGGTTCTGCATGAACTGCACGAAGATGGCGCCGTCCACCACGACCTGTTCGCCGGGCTTCAGGCCCGCGCTGGCCAGGTAGCCATCGCCCGTACGCGAGCCCAGCGTGACGTGGCGGCGTGCGAAGCTGCCGTCATGCTGGATCACGTACACGAACGGCAGGTTGTCGTCGTCGCGCAGCAGCGCCGAGGCCGGGACCAGCAGGCCTTCGCCGGCCTGGCGCGACTGGATGCGCACGCGCACGTACATCTGCTTGCGCAACACGCCCTGCGGGTTCGGCACCACGATGCGCGCGGCGATCGCGCGGGTGTCCGGGTTCACCACGGCGGCGATGTTGTCCACCACGCCGGCCAGCTCGCCGCCCGGCGCACCGGCATCGACCTGCGCCGGATCGCCGACCCTGATCCCGGCCAGATCCGCCGCCGACAGCTGCGCCATCACCCACACCTTCGACAGGTCGGCCACGGTGAAGCAGGGCGTGCTGCCCGCCTGCAGCAGTTGCCCGGGGGTGATCAGTTTTTCCACCACGGTGCCGGCGACCGGCGCGCGGATGACGCCTTGCGTGCGCGCCACCGCGTGGCCGGCCTGGATCGCCTGGATCGTGCCGACATCGACATCCAATGCCAGCAGCGCCTGCAGCGCGGCGTCGCGGTCGGCCTCGGCGCTGGCGGCATCCGTCTGCGCCTGCTCGGCCTCGCGCCGCGACACGCCTTCGTGCTGCAGCAGGTCCTTGTCCGCGTCGGCCAGCCGGCGTGCGTTCTGCGCGCTGATCAAGGCCTTGCGATACGCGCTGATCGCGGCGGAGAAATCCGGCGAATCGACCAGTGCCAGCGGCTGCCCCTGATGCACCTTGTCGCCCGGCGCCACCAGCAGCCGCGCCACCGGCCCGGAGAACGGCGCCAGCACGCTGGTCGCCCGGTCGTTGTCGAAATCCACCACGCCGGTGGTTTCGATCGCGCGATGAAAGCTCGCCGGCGCAAGCGTGAGCAGATCGATGTGCTGGCGCTGGGCCGCGGTCATCGTCACGTTCTGCGGCGTGTCGGCCGCCGCTTGCTGCGGCTCGGCCTTCGAGGAGCAACCGGCCACGCCGAGCAGCGCGCCCAGCGCGAGCGCGAACGCCACGCGACGACGCGGCATGCGGCGCGTCGCCGAAGAAGATCTAGTTTTCATTGCTGTCCCGGTTTGCCTTGGCGTGATCCGAATCGGTGCGGCGCGTCGGCACCGGCGCGGTATCGGACCGCACGGCGTCCGCGTCATGCCACCAGCCGCCGCCCAGCGCCTGGAACAGCGCCGCGGTGTCGGCGTAGCGGCTGGCCTGCGCCTGCACCAGCGCGATGCGCGCCTGCTGGTAGCCCTGCTCGGCGCCGAGCAGCGACAGGTAGCCGGCGTAGCCGTCCTTGTACTGGCGCTGCGACAGCTCCAGGGTGAGCTTCGCCGCCTGCGCGGCGCTCGCCGCCGCCTGCAGGCCTTCGGCATCGTGCTGCAGCGCAGCCAGGGTGTCGGCCACGTTCTGGAACGCGGTCAGTACCGTGCCGCGATACTGCTCGGCCGCCTGCACATAGGCCGCCCGGGCGGCGCGCTCCTGGTGCAGCAGGCTGCCGCCCTGGAAGATCGGCGCGGCCAGATCCGCACCCAGGCTCCAGAAGCCGGTGCCGGATTTGAACAGCTGGTTGATCGCCAGCGCGGTGCTGCCCGCATTCGCGGTCAATGAAATGTTCGGCAACCGGTTGGCGATCGCCACGCCGACCTGCGCGCTGGCCGCATGCAGGTTCGCCTCGGCCTGGCGCACGTCGGGCCGCTGCGCCACCAGCGCGGACGGCAGGCTCAGCGGCAGCTGCTGCGGCAGCTGCAGTTCGGCCAGCTCGAACGACGGCGCGCCGGCCTCGCCCGGCAAGCGTCCGGCCAGCACCGCCAGCAGGTCGTTCTGCTGATCCAGCTGGGTCAGCAGCGGCGGCAGGCTGGCCTTGAGCTGGGCCAGCTGCGCTTCCTGCGCCGCCAGGTCGAGCCGGCCGGCATAACCCTTGTCCAGCTGGTACGTGAGGATCTCCACCATGCGGCTGTTGATCCCCACCAGCTCGCGGGTTGCCTCGATCTGCGCGCGCAACGAAGCCTGCCGCACCGCGGCGGCCACCACGTTGGAGCTCAGCGTGATGCGCTCGGCGATCGCCTGGAAGCGCGCCGACTGCTCCTGCGCCTGCAGCGATTCCACCGTGCGCCGGTTCAGCCCGAACACGTCGGGCACGTACGACACGCTGACCTGCGTGGTGAACAGGTTGTACAGGAACGCGTTGTTGCTGGGCACCGGCGCCAGCGCACCGGGCGGATCCTGCTGGCGGCTGGCCGACAGGCCGGCGCTGACGCTCGGGTAATAAGCCCCGCGCCCGGCGCGGGTGTTTTCCCGCGCCACCGCCAGCGCCGCCTGCGCGGCCTTGAGGTCGGGGTTGTGCGCCAGCGCCTGCTCGATCAGCGCATTCAGCGCCGGCGAACGAAACAGCGCCCACCACTGCGCGGGAATGTCGCCAGCGGAAACGAAATGCTGCGGCTGACCGCCGGCGACATCCGCACTGGCGGTGGTCGCCGGCAGCGGGGCGGCGGTCAGCCGGCCGACATCGGGCGGCGCCGGCCGCCGGAAATCCGGACCCACCGCGCAGCCGCCGATCGCCAGCGCAGCGACCACGACCAGCAACGACCGCACCGGCCCGACTGCCCGACCGATCATCGCCGCCACCATGTCGACGGCACCGGGCAGCGCTCGAACCACGGGTTGTCCATGCGCGCTCGTCTTGGCGGAAAGACCGGAAACGCAACGATATAACGTACCAACCCGCCGCGAAACCCTGCAAGAAATTGCGCCGGCCGACGGTGTGCCAGCGCCTGGTCGCCAACGACGGAGCCGTCCGACCGCGTCGCTGGACGGCGCTTCGACAAGGCGACGCGACGCGACGCGACGCGCGTGTCTACAGCCCCTTCGCCGCCTGCGCCACCGCGCGAAACAGCGCGCGACCCTTGTTCATCGTCTCTTCCCACTCGGCGGCGGGGTCGGAGTCGAACACGATGCCGGCGCCGGCCTGCACGTGCAGGCGGCCGCCGTGGATCACCGCGGTGCGGATCGCGATGGCGGTGTCGGCGTCGCCCCACCAGCCGATCCAGCCGATCGCGCCGCCGTAGATGTTGCGCTTGGCCGGCTCCAGTTCCTGGATGATTTCCAGCGCGCGCACCTTCGGCGCCCCCGACAGCGTGCCGGCCGGGAAGGTGGCCTTGAGCACGTCCATGTAGCTCAGCCCTTTGCGTACTGTGCCCTGCACCTGCGAGACGATGTGCATCACGTGCGAGTAGCGCTCGACCACGAACGAGTCGCTCACCTCCACGCTGCCGGTCTCGCTGATCCGGCCGAGGTCGTTGCGGCCGAGGTCGATCAGCATCACATGCTCGGCGCGCTCCTTCGGGTCGGCCAGCAGCTCGGCCTCCAGCGCGCGGTCTTCTTCGTCCGTGGCGCCGCGCTTGCGCGTGCCGGCGAGCGGGCGCACCACCACCTGGCCGCCCTTGAGCCGCGCCAGGATCTCCGGCGAGGAGCCCACGATCTGCGTCTCGCCGAGATCGACGAAGTACATGTACGGCGAGGGATTCAGCGCGCGCAGCGCGCGGTACACGTCCACCGGGCGCGCATTGAAACCCACGCTGAGCCGCTGCGACGGCACCACCTGGAAGATGTCGCCGGCGCGGATGTATTCCTTCGCCTTCTCCACCATCGCCTCGAACTCGTCCTTCGTGAACGAGGACTTGAAGTCGCCCTCGTCCAGCGCGATCGACTGCGTGAGCTGCGGGTACGAGGCGCCGCCCTGGCGCAGCCGGTAGACCAGCGCGTCGAGCCGGCGCTGCGCCTCGGCATAGGCCTGCGGCTGCGCCGGGTCGGCGTGCACGATCAGGTACAGCCGGCCCTTGAGGTTGTCGAATACCGCGACCTCTTCGGCCAGCATCAGCAGCACGTCGGGCGTGCCCAGCTCATCAAAGCGATCCCACTGCGCCAGGCGCGGCTCGATGTAGCCGATGGTCTCGAAGCCGAAGTAGCCGACCAGGCCGCCGGAGAACGCGGGCAGCTGCGGCAGCCGCGGCACGTCGTACTGCGCGCGCAGCTTTTCGATTTCGCCCAGCGGGTCGTCGAGATGGCGACGTTCGGTCACCTCGCCCGAATCCTCCACCTCCAGCTCATGCCCGCGCAGGCGATACACCCGCTTCGCCGGCAGCCCGATGATCGAATAGCGTCCCCAGGTGGCGCCGCCCTCGACCGATTCGAACAGGAAGGTGTACGGGCCGTCGGCCAGCTTCAGGTACACCGACAGCGGCGTGTCGAGGTCGGAAAACACCTCGCGCACCAGCGGAATGCGCGTATGCCCCTGGGCAACCAGCGCGTCGAATTCGTCTCGGGAGATCACGGATAAACCATCTGTACGGGAACGGGCTGCCCAAGATAGCAGGCTGCAACCGCGTGGGTATGGACGTCCCGAGCCCGAGGGCCCTCACTCGCGCCCTCTTTCCCGACTACGCCGGGGCAGAAGGCGCATCAGAGCCGCTGCCGCGGCATGCCGCGCAGGCGCAGCGAGAACGCCACGCCGCTGCCGTCGTCGAGGTTGTGCGCGCTGGCCACGCCGCCGTGGCGTTCGGCCACCAGCCGCACCACGTACAGGCCCAGGCCCAGGTGCGGGGCGTCGCCGGGGGTGCTCTTGTCGCGCAGGCTGACCAGCGAATCGAATAGGCGGCCCTGCATCGCCGCGGGCAACGGCGGGCCCTGGTTGGCCAGCTCGATCTCGGCGCCGTCCGGCGCGCCGCGCAGGGTGAGCCGCAGCCAGCCGTCGGGCGGGGTGAACGACAGCGCGTTGTCGAGCAGCTTGTCCAGCGCCTGCGCGACCAGCTCGGGGGCGCAGTGAAGGTGCAGTGGCGCGTCGGGCAGCATGCAGTCGAGCCGGCGCGCGCCGACCAGCGGGCGGTAGGCCTCCGCACAGCCGCGCACCACCTCGCGCAGGTCGACATCCTCGGGCTCGGCCGCGGCGATCGCGCGTTCCATCCGGCTCGACTCGCTCATCGCGCGCACCAGCGCACCGAGTCGCGCCACGCCGTCGCGGGCGCGCGCCAGGTACGGCTGCGCCTCGGCCGGCAGCGCGGCATGCTCCAGGTTGTCCAGCGAGGATTTCACGATCGCCAGCGGCGTGTTCAGTTCGTGCGACAGTTTCGAGGCCAGCGTGCGCAGGTAGTCGGTGTAGCTGCCGACCACCTCGAACAGCCGCTCGAAGCTGCGCGCCAGGTCGCCGATCTCGTCCGGCGCGTCGGTCATCGGGAATTTGCCGCGCTCGAACAAGCCGTCCAGACGTCCATCGTTGAACTGCGCATGCTCGGCCGCGTTGCGCAGGCGGCCGAGGCGCAGGCTGAGCCGGGTGGCGAACGCGAGCAGGATGCCGCCGGCCACCAGCAACACGCCGAAGCTGGTCAAGAGCAGGCCGAACAGCGCGCGGTTGGCCAGCAGCGGCACCGTGCGACTGGCCTGTTCCAGCAGCAGCACGCCGTCGATCCGGCCGGCATGGCCGATCGGCACGGCGGCGGCCAGCACCACGCTGCCGCGCTCCTCGCCGCTGCGCCATACCGCCACCGGCTTGCCGGCGGCGGCCTCGGCCACTTCGCGGGTATCCAGCCGTGGCACGTCCTGCGCCCACAGGTTCGCATCCTCCAGCCGGGTCGCCAGCAGCGAGCGGTAGACCAGCGCGGCGAACCAGCCGGGCTGGCCGTCGCTGCCGGGCATCGTGTTCAGGCGGCCGCTGCGCGCCAGCAGCCAGCCCTGCGGCGCCAGCACGCGCGCCTGCACGCGATCAGGCACCAGTTGCGCCAGCTCGCCGGACAGCTTGTCCGAGTAGCTGAGCAGCGGCCGCGCATCGGCGGCCAGCCGGTCGCCGCCGGCCGCCGCGTCGTACACGCCGACGCCAAGCGTGCGCAGTTGCAGATTGCGCGGCAGGCGCAACTCGACGCGGTAGCCGCTGCCGTCCTCCTGCCATTGCGCGGTGATCAGTTCGGGCAGGCCATCGACCGGAGGATCGAGTGGCCGCGCGGTGAGCGGGCCGGGCGCCGCGCTGGCCAGCAGGTAGCGGCGCCGGCCCTCCACGTTGCCCAGCACGAGGATCAGATGGTCGGCGGCCAGCGCGTCCACGTCACTGGCGTCGGCGCGCGTGCGCCGGGTGTCGCGCACGTCGGCGTACAGGTACAGGGCGTCGTCGTCCGCCGCCAGCAGCAGCTTGCCGTGCGCACCGAGAGCCTGGCTCCACGGCGTCAGCGGCGCCCAGTCGTCGCCGTAGCCGTCCACGGTGAGCGGATTGGGCGCCTGCTGCACGTACCAGCCCCGGCCGGACGCCGGCGCCACCGCGGCGGTCACCACCAGACTGCGTGCCACCGCATTGGCCGAGGCCAGCAGCGCCTGCGCCTGGCCCTCGCGCAGCAGCGTTTCCATCTGCCGCACGTACAGCCAGCCGGCGACCGGCAGCGCCAGCGTGCACAGCGCGACCAGCAGCAGCTTGCGGCGCAGGGTCATCGGAACCGGCGGTCAGTGGCCACGCGCGGGCGGCGCCGCGGCGTCCTTCGTCCAGCGCGAGGCCACCACCACGCGCATGAAGTCGTCGAGCAGCGCGCGGCGCGACGGGTCGGCGTCGTCGAACGCCATCGACCAGCTCAGCCGCACCCCGCTGGCCGCGCCCGGATCGCAGAACACCAGCACGTCGTCGATGTGGTCGCTGCCCTGGTAGACCGAGGCCTCGCACGGCATGCCCGGATGCCGCACGGCGAAGCCGGACACCTTGCCGGCCGGGTCGTGCTGCAGGTAGCGCATGCGGTCGGCCTGCACCTCATCGGCCAGCGTGGCCAGCTGGCGCGGCCACACGTTGAGCACCATCACCCGCTGCGGCTTGCCGCTCCATTCGCCCTGGTACAGCACGGCGTTGACGCCGATCGCGCGCGCATAGGTGCAACAGTCGCGCGTCCAGCCGGCCGGCGTGGCGGCACGGATCGCCCAGGCCGGCGCGTTGCCGTCGCGGGCGCCGCGCGCCAGCACGCCGTCGTCCTTGCCGGTGGCCTGCGCCAGCGCGGCGAACGCGCACAGCGCCAGCGCCGCCGCGACGCGCCGGCTCACGGCTTCCACCGGTAGCCGACGCCGTGCACGGTCTCGATCGCGTCGAACTCCGGCGCCACCGCGATGAACTTCTTGCGGATGCGCTTGATGTGCGAGGTGATGGTGGCGTCGTCCACCACCAGCTCGGCCTCGCGCATCAGCTGGTCGCGGTTCTTCACGTGGCCGGGGAAGCGGATCAGCGTGTGCACCATCCAGAACTCGGTGACGGTAAGCGGCACCTCCTCGCCGTTCCAGCTGATGCGCATGCGCTCGGATTCCAGCTTCAGCGGGCCGTGCTCAATCACCGTCTCGCTGGACGCCGGCACCTTCAGCGACTCGATGCGGCGGAACAGCGCGGCGATGCGCGCGGCCAGCTGGTGCAGGCTGGTGTCCTTGGACAGGTAGTCGTCGGCGCCCAGGCGCAGGCCGGAGATCACGTCGAAATCCGAATCGCGCGCGGTAAGGAAGATGATCGGCAGCGTGGCCGACTTCGCGCGCAGTTCGCGGCACAGGTCGAAGCCGCCCTCCGGCTCGTCGCCGAGGCCGATGTCGATGATCACCAGCTCCGGCAGGCGCATCGCGAACGCACCGGAGGCTTCCTGCCGCGAACCGTAGCCGCGCGCGTCGTAGCCGAAGCGGTTCAGCGCCTCGACGTAGTTGGCGCGGATCAGCGGTTCGTCTTCGACGATGGCAATGCTGCGGCCCATGGCGCGCTCCCTGGATTAGTGCGCGCAGCGTGCTATGCGGGCCGCGCGCGCGCAAGCCATGCGGCGCGCTTGCCCGCGTTTCGCCAGATGCCGGCAGCCGGCCGGCCCGATTCCGCCGCCGCCAGCGCCCGCGCCGGCGGTTTGATGTGTCCATGCACCCTGCGTGGAGTTGGACGATGCCGAAAACCGAATCCGTCGAGCGCGAGCTCAACGCCGAACTGCACGGCTTCGAGCCGTTGCGCGTCGCATTGGCGCTCGGCGCCCTGCTGCTCGGCCTGCTGCTCAGCCTGTGAGGTGAACGCCATGCGCACGCGCCATGCCAACCCGTTCCTGTCTGGTCGATCCGCCGTGGAAGGCAACGGTGCGTCCGGCGCGAAGGGAGTCGCGCCGGGCGCGGGGCAAGACGAGCCCGACCCCGACTGGCAGCCCATCTAGCTTCCCTGCCCCGATTCCGTCCTGCACGGTGGTTCCTTGTCCCCTCCCCGCGAGGGGATTTTTTCGCCGGGAACCGCAGGGCGCCTGGCCTTGGCCCGTTCATAATTCTGCCGGGAACCAAACCGGATCCCCCCGGTCAGTAATTCTGATTGGTACCGTTCCTCTTGCCGTGGAACGTGCCGGCACGACGGCAGACCCCTCCCTGTGAAGCAGTCGTGCCGGCACACCAATCAATGGTGTTCCCTCTCACGTCCAAGACGACGTTTGACCCGGCGCAGCCGTTCGCTGCGCCGGGATTTTTATGCATGCCGTCGCCCGGTCGAGGTAGCGCCGGCGCCACGCCCCACGACCGACGCCTGGCGCTCCGGCCGGAATTCCCCCGGCTCCGCGCTGCGATCACCTGCGTCTATTGCCGCGGCGAATTCGCCGCGTCGGATCCGCTGCGAGCGTCCGTCTTCTCGACCGGCTTCAACGGCCCCACAGTCACGCGTCCCTCCCAACCCTCGAAGTAGGCATCGCCCACCTGCTGGAGCCGGGTGACGGCCACGGAAATCGAGGGACATACGGCGCTTGCGCCGCTGGGGTCGATATTGCCGCCAGTAAAACCAGCGATGCATAACGTGGTGGGATAGGGCCCGAAGGTCCCGAGCTCACGCATTTTCCGGTCGAAGCGACGCTGTGCCCGGCGCGCCGCAACAGCGTCGGTATAGACGGGCCGCATGCCAGACAGCAACACCGCCGCGCGCTGACGTTCGGCCAGCGTGGACTTGCCATAGGCCGAAACCAGGACCGCTTCATAAGTCGGGTTGTGCCGCTCCGCGGCAAGCACCAGCCAGGCCAGGCCCAACGGGCGGTCAACCGCCACATGCTCGCCTTTGAAATACATCAGGCCCAGCACGTATTGGGCCTTCTTGTTACCCCACCCTGCTGCCAGCTGGAGCATTTCCACCGCGCTGCGATAACGACCGCGATACACATCGTGTGCCGCGACGCAAAAATTGAATTCGCCGGGCAGAAACCGATAGATCGTGTCGACACATTCGGCGGGCGCTTGCCTCTTCGCGGATACCGGGACGGTCGGAACCGGCTGCATCGCCATGGCCAGGGCGCTCGCACAACCCAGCACGACCATACCGAACCCGCAAGAGACGCCACGGCTTGTCGCGTTCATATCGCCCCTCCGATGGACGCCTGCCGCAAGTCTACCGCGGACATGACGCCAAGTCGCAGGGCGCCCTACCCGATCGCCTCTCGCATGTCTTCCACGACCTTCCGGTAATCCGGCGCGTGGAAGATCGCCGAGCCGGCCACGAAGGTGTCGGCGCCGGCGGCGGCGATCGCGCCGATGTTCTGCGCGGTGACGCCGCCGTCGATCTCCAGCCGGATCGCGCGGCCGCTGGCGTCGATGCGCGCGCGCGCCTGGCGCAGTTTCTCCAGCGCGCCGGGGATGAACTTCTGGCCGCCGAAGCCGGGATTCACCGACATGATCAGGATCAGGTCGAGCTTGTCCATCACGTAGTCGAGGTAGTCCAGCGGCGTGGCCGGGTTGAACACCAGCCCGGCCTGGCAGCCCGACTCCCTGATCAGGCCCAGCGTGCGGTCGATGTGCTCGCTCGCCTCCGGGTGGAAGCTGATCAGGCTGGCGCCGGCCTTGGCGAAGTCCGGCACGATGCGGTCGACCGGCTTGACCATCAGGTGCACGTCGATCGGTGCGGTGATGCCGTACTTGCGCAGCGACTGCAGCACCATCGGGCCGATCGTCAGGTTCGGTACGTAATGGTTGTCCATCACGTCGAAGTGCACCCAGTCGGCGCCGGCGGCGAGCGCGGCGGCGGTGTCTTCGCCAAGCCGGGCGAAATCGGCGGCGAGGATGGACGGGGCGATGACGGGAGCTTGCTTGGCCATGTTGATCCTCAGGGCTGGCACTTGCCAAATCGGCACTTAGGATGTGCCGACGCGACGAGTGCGCGAGCACTTGTCGCGACAAGCTGTCGCGGCTTCGCCGCGGCAGCTTGTTTGCAAACCGCGGCAGGATGCCCGGTTTTGCAATATTAGGTTACTTGAAGCCGCGCATTTCCTTGATGCGGTCGTACGCGGCGTTGATCTCGCTGGCGCGCGCCTCGGCGCGCTTGCGCATGTCTTCGGGCAGGTCGCCGAGGCGGTCGGGGTGGTGTTCGGAAATCAGCTTGCGGTAGGCGCGCTTCACCGCGCGCTCGTCGGCGTTGCGGTCGATGCCAAGCACCGCGTACGGGTCCGGCCCCTGCGGCGCACGCTGCGGCGGCACGTAGCCGCCGCCGGTGCCGTAGGCGTGGCCGTAGCCGCGCGACCCGCCGGCGCCCGCGTTCCACGCGTAGCCCTTCATCGCCATCAGCGCCATCAGCTCCATGTCGCTGATCCGCAGCGCGAACGCCAGCTGGCGCAGGATCGCCATCTTCTCCGGCGGCGGGTTGCCCTCGGCCAGCACCGTCTCGATCACCACGTCGAGCACCGGAAAGGCGTGGTCGCGACGCAGGCCAACCCAGCCGCGCAGCGCGGCGATGGTCGGGCTGACGTCGAACTCCGGCTGCTTGCCGGCGTTGAAGCTGGCCACCGCCTGCCGGCGCTGCTCCGCGTCCAGGCCCATCCGCGTCATCAGCCGTTCGGCGATCGCGATCTCCTGCTCCGACACCCGGCCGTCGGACTTCGCCACCGCGCCGAGCAGGGTGAACAGCGGGCCGACGAAGCCGCCGGCTTCCGGCGTGGCGCGCTTGCGCTGGCTGTAGCGCAGGTTGTCGAAGATGAAGCCGATCACCGCGCCGGTGATGGCGCCGGGCAGGTGGCCGATCAGCAGGCCGAAGAACGCGAACCACAGCGTGTAGGTGTAGCTCATGGGTTCCCCTGCGGCGCTTGCGCGCTGTACCAGCGCGCAAGCGCGTCGAGCTCGGCGTCACTGACCGGACCGATCGCCGCGCGCATCACCGGAATGTTGCGGCGGCCGTCGCGGTACTGCTTGAGCGCCTCGCGCAGGTAGTCCAGCCGCTGCCCGGCCAGGTGCGGCACGCCGGGCATGCCGGCGTGGCCGTTGGCCCCGTGGCAGGCGGCGCACAGGCCCAGGCGGGCGGGCCGCGCCGGCGTCTGTGCGCGGATCGGGAGGGCGGCGAGCAGGCACAGCGCCGCGATCAGTGGAATACGCATCGGCAACAGATGGGGCCAGGGATTGCCAATTCTAGCAGCGCACCCGGATTTCCCGCGGCGGCGTTTCCGGCGCCGCGGCCGCAGCGGCTAGAATGGGCGCTTCCCCGCCACGTGGAACCCGCCGCCGTGCCCACCACCCTGCCGCAATCGAACCTGCCCGGCCTCGAGCTGATCCACCGCGGCAAGGTACGCGATGTGTACGCGTTGTCCGGCGATCGGCTGCTGATGGTTGCCACGGACCGGCTATCGGCGTTCGACGTGGTGATGCCCAACCCGATTCCGGGCAAGGGCGAGATGCTTACCCAGATCTCCAACTTCTGGTTCGGCAAGACCGCGCACCTGGTGCCGAACCACCTGCTCGACGTGCCGCTGGCCGAGGTGCTGCCGCCCGGCACCGACCTGAAACTTTACGAGAAGCGCGCGGTGGTGACGCGGCGGCTGAAGCCGGTGCCGGTGGAAGCGATCGCGCGCGGCTACCTGATCGGCTCCGGCTGGAAGGACTACCAGGCCACCGGCTCGCTGTGCGGCATCGCGCTGCCGGCCGGCCTGAAGCAGGCGCAGCAGCTGCCCGAACCGATCTTCACGCCCTCGACCAAGGCCGCGGTGGGCGACCACGACCAGAACGTGAGCTTCGAGGTGATGGTCGACAAGGTCGGGCGCGAGCTGGCGGAAAAGGTACGCGACGCCACGTTGGCGATCTACCGCTGGGCCGCCGCCTATGCGGCCGAACGCGGCATCATCATCGCCGACACCAAGTTCGAGTTCGGCACCGACGCCAACGGCAAGCTGTACGTGATGGACGAGATGCTGACCCCGGATTCCTCGCGCTTCTGGCCCGCCGACGAATACCGCGTCGGCATCAGCCCGCCCAGCTACGACAAGCAGTTCGTGCGCGACTGGCTGGAGACGCAGGACTGGAACAAGACCGCGCCAGGCCCGGTGATCCCGGACGAGGTGATCGCGCGCACCGCCGCCAAGTACGCGGAGGCGCTGCAGCGGCTGGCCGGCATCCGGCTCGACTGAACTTCCAACCGGGGGAACGTCATGCGCAGCATGCAGGACTGGCTCGACAGCTACAGCGCCGATCATCGCAACCCCGTCAACCAGGTATTCCACTGGTGCTGCGTGCCGCCGATCGTGTGGTCGGTGATCGCGCTGCTGTGGACCGTCCCGGTACCGCTCGGCCAGCTGCGTCCCGGCTCGTGGGCGGTGCTGGTGATGGTGCTGGCGTTCTACTGGTACTGGCGGCGCTCGCACCGGCTGGCCATGGGCTTGCTGATCGTGTTCGCCCTGCTCGGCCTGCTCACCAACTACCTGTACTGGCAACTTGGCGTCGCGCAGCTCTGTTACCTGGCGCTCGGCGTGTTCGTGGTCGCCTGGATCGGCCAGTTCATCGGGCACAAGTTCGAGGGGCGCAAGCCGAGTTTCCTCACCGACCTTTCCTACCTGCTGATCGGCCCGGCCTGGCTGATGGCCAAGCTGCTGCGCAAACTGGGGTTCAGGCAAGTCACATGACCACCGCGCTTACCGTGATCAGCACCCTGCTGTGGTGGGTGTTGTACAGCAGCATGGCTGCGCTGGCGTTCGCCCTGGTCGGCTGGTCCGTGCTGCGCTGGGCCGAACGCTGCGCGGTGGTGTTCAACCGCATCTACCTGGCCTGCCTGCTGTGGGCGATGGCCAGCCTGCTGCTGCTGGTCGGCGTGGCCGCGTACGAGGGCCGCCTGCATCCGCCTTACGCCGCGTTGCTGGGTTCCGGCCTGCTGCGCGGCGCGCTGGTGCTGGACATGCTGATCGGCAGCGTGCTGCTGTGGCGGCTGGTGCCGCGCGTCGACGCCCATCGCATCCGTCCCGGCAGCGCCTGCATGGCGGTGGCGGTGATCATGGCACTCGGCTTCGGCGTGGCCACCAGCCTGGCCTGAATACCGGTTCGAGGCGCGAGGGGCGGATCGCTCCGCCCCTCGCGCAGACTCACGCGTGGGCCAGCATGCCGCCGAAGAACGCCGCCATCAGTGCGACAAGCATCACCGCCAGCACGATGAAGATCACCAGATAGATCACCTGTACCACGCAAGCCTTGCCGAAACCGATCCGGCTGCCGTTCTGCGACAGCAGCAGGTAGTTCACCACCGCCGCGCCGACCAGGAACTGCACGGCCAGCGACAGGAAGCCGCCGGCACCCCCGGAGTTGACCATGCCGATGACGGCCATCGCCACGGCGCCGGCAATCCAGGTCAGCACCACCGCGCCCAGTGCCCGCAAGTAGGACGGCATGTAGCCCACCACCAGCCGGAACGCCACGCCCAGCACCAGCGCCGCCAGCGCGATACCCACCACGATCATCACCACGATCGCGAACAAGCCCATGCCGGCCAGCGCGGCCAACGTCGAAGTACCCATACAACCCCCTGGTCAATGAAAGGAAGAACCGCCCGGACGGCACCCCAGCGCCGCCCGCTCTCCCCGGCGGTGGCGCCAGCCTAACCGATGGCTGCGCCGGCGTCTGCCGCGGCGACGGGGTCAGCGCCGTTCCCGCACCTGCCGGTTCGCCGCGCGCACCGCCTCCACGAACCGGCCGAACGGGATGTCGGTGATCCCCACCAGCCCGAAGTGGCTGTTCTCGCCGTCGAGCAGGCGGCCGGTGACGGGCTGGTCGGCGTAGTCGAACCAGTGCGCGCCGACGATGACCGGGTCGGCCGCGGCGGCGGCGACGAACTTCGCGTAGGCCTCGCCGCGCTGCTGCTCGTTCCACACCGGCACCGGCCCGGCGCCGAACGGGCCGCGGTCGATGGAGCCGAACGCGAATTCGCCGATCAGCACCGGCTTGTCCAGCGCATGCAGCGCGGCGAGATCGAGGCCGTGCTGCGGCAGGTCGGCGTAGACGTTGAAGCTGAGCACGTCGCAGTACGCGGCGCAGGCGGCGACGGCCTCGGGCGTGCGCACCGCGAAGCGGCCGCCGAGGAACAGGTGGTGCGGGTCGTGGCGGCGGAGCGCCTCGGCCACGGTGCGGAAGTACTGGTCGGCGTAGCGGCGCAGCCAGGCGCTGTAGTCGCGCGCGATGGCCGGGTGCGCTTCATCCGGCGCGGGCGCGGCGAAACCGGTGGCGTCGAGCGCGCCCCACGAGGCGAGCGCGATGCCCCACGCCTTGGCCAGCGCTTCGGGCGCCGTGTACTGCTGGCGCAGCATGGCGATGAACGCGCGCTTGGCGGGGCTGCTCGCGTGGCCCGCCAGCGTACCCTGCGCCAGGCCCCAGCGTCCTTGCGGGCCGCTGCCGGCCCAGGCCAGTTCGTTGTCGGCGAAGTAGCCGAGCAGCCAGGGATCGTCGCGCACGCCGACGCTGGCCCTCACCACGGCGGCTTCGGCCGCCTGCGCGAAGCGCGGGTCGAACGGGTCGGGCATGCGGCCCCAGTAGTCGTAGCCGCTGGAAACGTTGGCGTAGTCGCCGCCGATGTCGATCGAGCGCGTGTAAGCCAGCTGGTGCGCCTGGCCCAGCGCGTCGTCGCTCCAGTTGCCGAGGGTGTTGAAGCCCCACGCCGGCAGCCGGTCCAGCGTGCGCTTGCGCCAGGCCGCCAGCCAGTCCTTGCCGTCGACGCGATACAGGTTGGCCGCGTAGAAGTCGAACCAGCGGCCATGGTGGTAGCCGATGCCGCGACTGGCGCCCTGTTCCTCGCTGCGGTTGTCGCCGCTGCCGTAGAACGCCGCCCATTCGCCGCGGTCCGGCGGCAGGTCGCGGAACATGGACTCGCGGCCCTCGACGTAGCTGCGCCCGCCGTCGGTGATCACCGCATTGACGCCGAGCGAGAAGAACGCATGGCCCTCGGGCGTCACCAGCTGCCAGCGGCCGTCGCGCTGCTGCGTATGGAACCAGCCGGTGCGGTCCAGGCTCTGGACGTCCAGACGTCCGCCGTAGCGATCGAGGCCGGTTGGCTTCGACGGGGCCGGGCCCGCCCGCACGGCGGTGCGCAGCGCCTCGTCGGTGTCGATCTTCTCCGGCCAGTGCCCGCGCACGTACTGCCCGTAGCGGTCGACGATGCCGGCGTAGGCGTCGTGCAAGGTGGTCTCGCCCGGCGCGGTGTCGACCGCGCCCAGCAGCAGAGTCTGCGCGGCCTGCGGCGCCGGCATGGCGAGGGTGACCGCACGCACCGCGTGCAGGTCGAGCGCGCCCTCTACCGTGGTCGCCAGCAGGATGCGTTGCCCATGCGCGTCGTACGGCATCGGCGGCCCGGCCTGCATGCCTTGCGCCCGCGGCGAGGTGGCGCGCAGCGGCAGCACCACGGTCTGCGCGGGGCCGGCCGGCACGCCCACGCTGGCCTGCAGGCGCTGGCCTGCCGCGGCGCCGTCGACGGCGATCTGCAGCGTCACCGCCCACGGCATGGCGTTCTGCACGCGCAGGCGCAGCTCGCCCCGGCCGCGCCAGTTCCAGTTGCCGCTTGCCGGTGCGACCACGAGCTGCGGCCGCGGCGCCGGCTGGAAGGTGTAGCGCCGCTGTGCCACGCCGTCGGCGGCGTGCTCGGCGTTGTCGGCGCGCTGCACGTGATCGAGGGTGACGCGGGCCCGCGCGTCGCCGGCTGCCAGGTCCACCACGCCCGGCACGGTCGCAGCGTGGCAGGCGCCAAGGCCGTACAGGCACAACGCGATCCAGGCATGGCGTTTCATCATCGACCTTCGCCTGCGAATCCCGCTCGCGCAGCGCAGTTTCACGCCGGCTGGCGACGCGTCCAGCGCTGCCAGCCGTAGTACACCGGCACGCCCAGCGCGATGATCGCCAGGCTCATGCCGGCGTCGCCCGGCGCATGGATGGCGCTGGCCACGATCACGCCGAACACGGTGATCACGAAGGTCAGCGGCAGCAACGGATAGAACGGCACCCGGTACGGCGCCGGCTGGTCGATGAAGTGCTTGCGGTACCAGAACAGCGTGCCGATGCCGAACACGTGGCCCAGCCATTCGCCCACCGTGGTGTAGTTGAGCAGCTGGTTGAAGCTGCCGGAATAGGCCAGTACCGCCGCCCACGCGCCAAGCAGGGTCAGCGCGATCTGCGGCGCGCGCGTGCGCGGATCGACGCGGCCGGCGGCGCGGAAGAACACGCCGTCCGCGCCCATCGTCTGCAGCACCCGCGCGCCGCCGGCGATCGCGATGGCGCAGTAGCCGAAGGTGGAGCAGGCAATGCCGACCGCGATCACGGTGGCGCCGGACTCGCCGAACAACCGCCGCATCAGGTCCGCCGCGGGCGCCTGGCTGACGCCGAGGCCGGCGTGTCCCAGCCCGGCCAGGTAGGCAAAGTTGGCCAGCACGTAGCACAGCACCACGCCGGCCATGCCCAGGCCCAGCGCGCGCGGCAGCGTGCGCTGCGGGTTGCGCACTTCGCCGGCGAGGTCGTTGAGGTAGTGGAAGCCGCCGTAGGTGAACAGCACCGGCAGCAAGGCACCGGCGAACGCCCACGACGAGGCCGGCTGGCCCGGCACGGTCGCCGCCGCCAGTTCGGGCTGACTGCGCGCGAGCACCAGCCCGGCTACCACCAGCAAGGCGATGGCGGCCAGCTTGAGCACGGTGAACAGGTTCTGCATCCATGCGCCGGCGCGGATGCCGAACAGGTTCACGCCCACGATGAAGACGATCGCACCCACCGCCGCCGGCTTCACGTACGGCGGCGGCAAGCCGAGCGCGGCGCAGAAATACTCGGCGAACATGGTGGCCACCGCGGCCACGCTGCCGGGATAGTTGATCAGCGCCATGGTCCAGCCGAACAGGAACGCCGGCAGCAGCCCGAACGCCTCGCGCAGGTAGACGTAGATGCCGCCGGCCTGCGGCCGGCGCGCGCCAAGCTCGGCGTAGCACAGCACGCCAGCCAGGGTCAGCAGGCCGCCGATCGTCCACAGCACCAGCACCTCCGCACCGGAGGAGGTGTTGCGCGCGACCGTGGCCGGAGTGAGGAAGATGCCGGCACCGATCACGCCGCCGATGACGATCATCGCGGCGTCCCAGGTGTTCAGGCGGCGGGCATAGGCGTTGGCGGGTTCAGTCAGCATCCGGCTACCTTGCCATTGTCGACGGCGTTTCCACCAGTCCCGCACGGCATGCCCGCGGGCCAGGCGACATGCCATCCGGCAAATTGACAAGCCGCCGCCGCGCCGGAAGACTGTGCCGGTTCGTGGCGCGACGATTTCAGCCGCGCCATCGCCGCCGAGGGGTGCTGCAGCGGGCCATGCCCGCCACGCTCGGCCGGCGACTCCATGGCAAGGGCGCCCTTTCCGTTGTTGGAGGTGTCGCCATGTCCATCCACGCTGTCACTCGCCGGCTCGCCGTCGCCACCTCCGCCGAGCATCCCGCGATCCAGCCCGACGACGCGCATCTGGCGGCGTCGCTGGAACGCCTCGGGCTGCCGCCGACGGTGTGCGTGTGGAACGACCCGGCGCTGGACTGGTCGGCGTTCGACGCGGTGCTGATCCGCACCATCTGGGATTACTTCAAGCATCACGCGGCCTTTCTCGCCTGGCTGCAGCGGCTCGATGCGCTGGGCGTGCGCACCATCAACGACAGCGCGCTGCTGCGCTGGAACAGCGACAAGCGCTACCTGCTCGACCTGGCGCGGCTGGGCGTGGCGATCATTCCGACGCAGCTGGCCGCGGCGCACGCGCTGCCCGAGGTACTGGCGGCCTTGGCCGGACAGCAAGTGGTGGTCAAGCCGCGCATCAGCGGCAGCGCCTGGCACACGCTGCGCGGCGTCGCCGGCGACGCGGCGTTCGCCGAGGCGGTGGCGCAACTGCCGCGCGAATACGACTACCTGGTGCAGCCGTTCGTGCCGGAGGTGGTCAGCGACGGCGAATGGTCGCTGCTGTACTTCGCCGGCGAATTCAGCCACGCGGTGATCAAGCGCCCGGCCGTCGGCGACTACCGCGTGCAGGGCGAATACGGCGGCCGCGCCGAGCCGGCGCAGCCCGATGCCGCGATCCTGGCCGCGGCCGCGCGGGCGCTGGCCGCGCTGGCGGCGCTCGGCCACCGCGACCACGCCTACCTGCGCGTCGACGGCGTGCGCAGCGGCGGACAGTTCCTGGTGATGGAGCTGGAGCTGATCGAGCCGTTCCTGCACCTGGCCGCGCATCCGGCCGCGGCCGAGCGGCTGGCGCGGGACGTGGCCGCCCGGCTGGCGTCGGCCGCGCCGGCGGACGCGCGCTGAGCATGGCGTCTGCGCACGCTCCCCTCGCCCGGTCGGCGCGCTGGCTGCGCCGGCTGTCGTGGCTGGGTTCGCTGGCGGCATTCGCGCTGGCGTTGTGGCTGCTGCAGCGCTACCTCACCCAGCTCAGCTGGCGCGACGCGGCCGCGGCCTGGGCGCGGCTGCCGGGTTGGCGCATCGCGTGCTCGGCGGCGGCGGCGCTGCTCAGCCTGGCGATGCTGGCGCTGTTCGACGTGCTGGCCGCGCGCACGGTGGCGCGCGATCGCGTTCCCATGAAGCTGGCCGCGTTCGCCGGCGCGGTCACCCAGGGCATCTCGAACACGCTGGGTTTCCACGCGGTCACCGGCAGCGCGCTGCGCTACCGCATCTACGCCACGGCCGGGCTCGGCGCCGGCGACATCGCGCGCATCGTGGCACTGGCCGGGCTCGGCGTCGGACTGGGTTTCGCGGTGGTCACCGCCGGCGCGCTGTGCTGGCAGCCGGAGATCACCCGCGGCTGGGGCCGCTGGCCGGGCGCGGCGCTGGCACTGGCACTGCTGGCGCTGCCCGTCTGGCTGGCGCGTCCGCGCACGCTCGCGCTGGGGCCGCTGACGCTGGCACTGCCGGGCGCACGCGTCGCCTCCATGCAGATGCTGGTCGGCGCAGTGGAGATGCTGGCCGCGCTGGGCGCGCTGTACGTGCTGCTGCCGGCGGCCTCGGCGCCGCCGTTGGTGGACTTCCTGCCGATCTACGTGGCCGCCGTGCTGGCCGGCATCGTCAGCCACGCGCCAGGTGGGCTGGGCGTGTTCGAGACGATCATGCTGGCCTCGTTTCCGCCCGCCGCGCGCGCCGACCTGCTCGCCGCGATCCTGTGCTACCGGCTGACCTACACCGCGCTGCCGTTCGTGCTGGGCAGCGCGGCGCTGGCGGCGTTCGAGTGGCGCCGGCGGCGCTCGGCGCGGCATCGCTGCTGACACCTTCCGGCAGCTGCGGGTTCTAGAATCCGCACATCCCCTCACGGTCATTCGCGTGTCCGCTTCACCGCGCAAGATTCTCCACGTCGACATGGACGCGTTCTACGCGTCGGTGGAGCAGCGCGACGACCCGTCGCTGCGCGGCAAGCCGGTGGCGGTGGCATGGCGCGGCGCGCGCTCGGTGGTGTGCGCGGCCAGCTACGAGGCGCGCGTGTTCGGCGTGCGCTCGGCGATGCCGGCGATCCGCGCCGAGCGGCTGTGCCCGCAGCTGATCTTCGTGCCGCCGGATTTCGTGCGCTACAAGGCGGTGTCGCGGCAGGTGCGCGAGATCTTCGCGCGGCATACCGACCTGATCGAGCCGCTGTCGCTGGACGAGGCCTACCTCGACGTCACCGAAACAAAAACCGGCCTGCCCTCGGCAACCGCCACCGCCGAGGCGATCCGCGCGGCGATCCGCGAGGAGACGCAACTCACCGCGTCCGCCGGCGTGGCGCCGAACAAGTTCCTGGCCAAGATCGCCTCGGATTTCCGCAAACCCGATGGCCTGTTCGTGGTGCGACCGCACCAGGTCGAGGCGTTCCTCACCCCGTTGCCGGTCGGCCGCCTGCCCGGCGTGGGCAAGGTGATGGAGGCCAAGCTGGCCGTGCTCGGCATCGCCACCGTGGGCGAACTGCGCGCGTTCGCGCAGGCGGAGCTGGAGCAGCGCTTCGGCCGCTGGGGCCGGCGCCTGCACGAGCTGGCGCATGGCATCGACGAGCACCCGGTGCAGCCGGAGCGACTCACCCTGCAGGTCTCCGCCGAGGACACCTTCGAGCACGACCTGCTGCTCGACGAACTCGAGCCGCACATCCGCCGGCTCGCCGAAAAGGCCTGGGCCGGCCACCAGCGCGAGCGCGGCCGGGTGGCGCGCACCGTGGTGCTGAAACTGAAGACCGCGGATTTCCACACGCTGACGCGCAGCCTCACCCCACCGCAACGGCCGCTGTCGGCGAACGAACTGGCCGACATCGCCTGTGCGTTGCGCGAACGGGTCGAGCGTCCCGCCGACAGCCGCTACCGCCTGGTCGGCGTGGGCCTGGCCGGCTTCGTCGACGCCGACAGCTACCAGGCGCAGAGCGACCTGTTCGACTGATTGCGGCGTGGCATGTCATGCCTCGCGGTCGCGGCCGAAGCGCGGCAGGTTCCAGTGGAAGTACAGCGACAGGACGCGCAGTCCGAAACAGAACAGGATCGGCAGCCAGGTCGCCCACACCGCCGGCCAGTGGTAATACTCGCCGATCACCGTCAGTGCGGCGCCGGCGAACGCGGCCAGCGCGTAGATTTCCTGCTGCAGCACCACCGACACGCGTGCCAGCAGCACGTCGCGCGCCATGCCGCCGCCGATCGCGGTGACCATGCCCAGCAGGATCGCCACCTCGGCGTTGTGGCCGAACGCCAGCGCCTTGTGCGCGCCGTACACCGCGAACAGGCCCAGCCCCATCGCATCGAACAGGCGCACCGGATAGGTCAGCCGCTCCACCCAGCGGTAGGCCACGACGGTGAGCAGCGCGGCGACGACCGCGGCAAGCAGGTAGCGCCAGTCGGACAAGCCCGCCGGCGGGATCGCGCCGATGCACAGGTCCCGCACGATGCCACCGCCGCAGGCGGTGATGAAGGCGATCGCCAGGATGCCGAACAGGTCGAGGTTGCAACGCCGCGCCGCGGTCGCGCCGCTGATCGCGAACGCGAACGTGCCGGCCAGGTCCACCAGGTTGAACAGCAGTTGCTCATTCATGCAGCCGGCTCATGCGGGCAGGCCGACGGTGCGGCGATGCCCGCCATTGAACCAGCTTCAGCCCAGCTTGCGCGATATCGCGAAGAACGCCAGGTTGCCCAGGCCGGTGGCGCCGGCCAGCACGGCGACCATGCCGGGGGTGACATCCTGCCAGCCGAACCACTGGATCAGGCCGAAGCCGAGCGCCAGCGAAACCAGCACGATGCCCCAGCGCAGCGAGGAATGGCGCCGGCGCAGCTCCTCGTCGCGCAGCACCGAGTTGACCAGCTCCTGCGAGCCGCCCGCATTCACCATCTGGTGGCGCACCCTGGCGTCCACCACGACCTTGATGGCGTAGGCGATGCAGACGAACAGCGAGATCGGGATCAGTACGGCGAAATCCATGGGACTCTCCAGGCAGGTGGACATGAAATGGTTGACCTTCGGGATCATGGATACGCGCAGGCGGGGATCGGTTGCAGCAGGGGCGCTTGCAACCGATCCCCGCCTGCGCGTATCCCTTGCCCCATGGACGACACCCGCAGCAGCTCCGACCGCGCGCTGGTCGACGCCGTGCTGGCCAACCGGCCGGGCGCGTTCGAACGGCTCGTGCGCGAATACCAGGGGCTGTGCTGGCACATCATCCAGCGCATGGTGCGCAACCCGGAGGACGCGCGCGAACTGTGCCAGGACACCTTCCTGCGCGTGCACCAGTGCCTGCACCAGTACCGCGGCGAGAGCGCGCTGAAATCCTGGATCGGCCGCGTGGCCTGGACCATCGCGTTGCGCCACCTGCAGCACAAGCGCATCGCGCTGGTCGACCAGGGCGAGGACGACGGTTGCGCACTGGTGGAAAACCTCGGCGACGGCTTCGACCTGGAAGCGGCCTGCGCGGACGCGGAAACGGCACGGCACCTGCACGCGGCGATCGAAGCGTTGCCGCCGTTGCAGCGCACTCTGCTGACGCTGTACTACCTCGAAGAGACGACCATCCCGGAGATCGCCCGGATCACCGGACTGGCCAGCGGCACCATCAAGAGCCACTTGTTCCGCTCTCGCCTGCGCCTGCGCGGCGCACTCGAAGCGCGGACCGGAGTTGCAGCATGACCCAGCACAGCGACGACCCCATCCTTCCCTTCGGCGACCCGGCCCACGAACGCGAATGGCTGGCGCAGGAACGCGCCATGCGGCGCGAGCGCCTGCAGCTCGATCCTGCCGGCGACGACGGGCGCAGCCGGCGCTACCGCCTGCTCGCACGCGCCTTGCGCGAACCCTTGCCGGAGGCCCTGCCGGCGGATTTCGCGCAGCAACTGGCGGCGCGGGTCGCCGCGGCCCCGGCCCGGCGGGCGGCCTCCAGCGGCGCGTTCGAATCGACGCTGGCACTGGTCCTGGCCATCGTCCTGGCCGTGGCCGCCGGTGCCGTGGTGGCGATCTACGGCAGCACCTGGCTGCCATCGTTCGCCGCGCTGCTGCCGAGCCCGCACGCACCGGCCACCCGCTGGTTGTCGACGTTGGCCGGCTGCCTCGGCGTGTCGTGGCTGCTCGGGCAGTGGCAGCGGCATATTCACGGCCCGGGCGCCTGAATTCCCGAGCCGGCCCGACACCCGACCCACGCCGGAGCCGACCAATCCGCTACCCTTCGCAGTCTGCCTTCCATCCCCGGAGACCGCATGCACCTCGAACTGCCGAAGGTTCGGATGGAGTCCTTCAAGGACTTCACCAAGCACTACCTGATGATCGTGCTCAGCATTCTCACCGCGCTCGGATTGGAGGCATGGATCGAGTACACGCACCACGCCCACGCGGCCGAAGCGGCCGGCGTGCGGATCGACGCGGAGATCCGCTCCAACCTGGACGCCGTCGACGCCTCGCTGGCGCAGGACGAACGGCAGGCGAAGCGGCTTGCCGCCATCCGCGACAGCCTGCTGCAGGATTTCAAGACGCACGTGCCGGAAGCGACGATCGCGCAGCACATCCAGACGCTGGTGACGGCCGGGCACTTCAACCTCAACCTGAACTGGCCAACCCTGCGCCACGAGGCCTGGGATGTGGCGGTGGCGGATCAGTCCGCCAGCTGGATCGACAAGCAGCGCATGCAACGCTACTCCGCCGCCTATGCCAGCCAGCGCGACGTGGGTGCCGGGCTGGGCGCGAACCTCGCGCTGGTGATGGACGGTCCCCAGATGATCGACACGATGACCGATCTCGACGCCGGCAGCGTGCAGCCACGCGAGTTCCTGCACGTGATCAGCCAGATGGCGACGATGCTGGATCAGGCCCGGCAGAACCTGCAGACGCTGCAGCATCACCTGCGCGACGCGCTGCCCGGCCAGCCCGGCGGCAGTGCGGCGAGCCGCCCCTGAGCCGGGAAACGCCCGTTACAGCTCCAGCACCGCATCCAGCCCGCGGTGCAGGCCGGTCAGCGTGGACACCTTGCGGATCGCCAGCAGCGCGCCGTCCACGTAGGGCTTGGCGCTGCCGCCGGCGTTGTGGCGGATCGTCAGGGTCTGGTCCGGCATGCCGAAGATCGCCTCGGCGCCGATCACGAAACCGGGCAGGCGCAGCGCGTGCACCTGGCTGCCGGCCAGCGTGCCGCCGCGTGTCTCGCGCAGGCCGCGGGTTTTCTCCAACGGCACCTCCAGCCGCGGCTGGCGCACCTTGCCCATGCGCGTGGCCAGCTCGCGCACGGTGCCGCTGGGCGCATCCGGCTTGCCGGCACTGGCGTAGTCGACCAGCTCCCATTGCGGGATCAGCTTCGCCGCCATCTCGGCGAACTTGATCAGCAGCACCGCGGTGAGCGCGAAGTTGCCGCAGGCCAGCACGCCACGCCGCCGCTTGCGCGCCAGCGCGTCGATCTGCGCATAGTCCGTATCGCCGAGGCCCGAGGTGCCGACCACCACGTGTGCGCCATGCTCCAGCGCGGCGAGGATGTTCGCTTTCGCGCTGTCCGGGTGGGTGTACTCGACGAACACGTCACAGGCTTGCGTCAGCGCCTCGACGGCACTGCCGAAGATCGTGGCATCCAGGCCGTCCTCGCTCAGCACGTCGGCGAGTTTCTGCCCGGCATGCCGGCGCGCCACGGCGCTGACCAGGGCAAGGTCATCGGCGGCGGCAATGCCGCGTGCCAGCTCCGAACCGGCCCAGCCGGTGGCGCCGGCGAGACATATCCTCAGCGACATGGGCACCTCATGGGTCAGGCCCGCGCCGCGCCGGAGCGCGGCGCGACGCTCATTTCTTCTTCGGCACGTACAGGTCGGTGATGGTGCCTTCGTAGACTTCCGCGGCCATGCCGACCGATTCGCCCAGGGTCGGGTGCGGGTGGATGGTGAGGGCGATGTCGGCCGCCTCGCTGCCCATCTCGATCGCCAGCGCCAGTTCGGAGATCAGGTCGCCCGCGTGCACGCCGACGATGCCGGCGCCGACGATGCGGTGGGTTTCCTCGTCGAAGATCAGCTTGGTGAAGCCCTCGGTGCGGTCGATGCCGATGGCGCGGCCCGAGGCGCCCCACGGGAACTTGCCCACGCCGACCTTCAGCCCCTTTTCCTTCGCCTCGCGCTCGGTCACGCCGACCCAGGCGATTTCCGGGTCGGTGTAGGCGACCGACGGGATCACCCTTGCGTCGAAGTGGCTCTTCAGCCCCGCCACCGCTTCGGCGGCGACGTGCGCCTCGTGGGTGGCCTTGTGCGCCAGCATCGGCTGGCCGACCAGGTCGCCGATGGCGTAGATGTGCGGCACGTTGGTGCGCATCTGCGTGTCGACGTTGATGAAGCCGCGCTCGCTCACCGCCACGCCGGCCTTGTCCACGCCGATCGTGTTGCCGTTCGGCGAGCGGCCCACCGCGACCAGCACGCGGTCGAACAGCGTGGTTTCGGGAATGCTGTCGCCTTCGTAGCCGACCTCGATGCCCTTCTTGGTGGCCTTGGCGCTGACCACCTTGGTCTTCAGGTGCACGCCCTTGAGCTTGCCGCCAAGGCGTTTGGCCAGCGGCCGGATCAGGTCGGCGTCGGCGCCCGGGATCAGCTGGTCCATGAACTCGACCACGGTCACCGCGCTGCCCAGCGCCGAGTACACCGTGGCCATCTCCAGCCCGATGATGCCGCCGCCGACCACCAGCAGGCTCGACGGCACGTCCTTCAGTTCCAGCGCGCCGGTGGAATCCATCACGCGCTCGTCGTCCCACGGGAACGCCGGCAGCTTCACCGACTGCGAACCGGCGGCGATGATCGCGTGTTCGAAGCGCAGCAGCTTCACGCCTTCGGCCGTCTGGACTTCCATTTCGTGCGGCGACACGAACATGCCGGTGCCCACCAGCGTGCGTACCTTGCGCTGCTTCGCCATCGTGGCGAGGCCGCCGGTGAGCTGGCCGACCACCTTGCCCTTGAAGCCGCGCAGCTTGTCGAGGTCGATTTTCGGCGCGCCGAAGCTGACGCCGTGCGCGGCCATCGCCGCGGCCTCGTCGATCACCGCGGCGGCATGCAGCAGCGCCTTGGACGGGATGCAGCCCACGTTGAGGCAGACGCCGCCGAGGCTCGCGTAACGTTCGACCAGCACGGTGTCGACGCCGAGGTCGGCGGCGCGGAACGCGGCCGAGTAACCGCCGGGGCCGGAGCCGAGCACCACCAGCTGGCATTCGATGTCGGCCTGACGGCCCGAGGCGCCCGCAGCCCGCGGCGCTTTCCCCTCTCCCTGAGGGAGAGGGTGCCCCGAAGGGGTGGGTGAGGGTACGGGCGGAGCGGAAGACTTCGCTTCGCCCGTACCCTCACCCCCAGCCCCTCTCCCGGTGGGAGAGGGGAGCGAAGCACCAGCCACCTCCAGCACGGCGATCACCGCGCCCTCGGACACCTCGTCGCCCACCTTGAGCTTCAATTCCCTGATCACGCCGGCGGCGCTGGAGGGAATCTCCATGGTCGCCTTGTCCGACTCCAGCGTGATCAGGCTCTGCTCCTTCGCCACCGTGTCGCCGGCTTTCACCAGCACTTCGATCACCGGCACGTTGTCGTGGCCGCCGATGTCGGGAACCTTGATCTCGATCGTGTTCGCCATCGTCCTCGCCTCCGTCAGAGCAGCAGCCGGCGGATGTCGCCGAGCTGGTTGGCCAGGAAGCTGGCGAAGCGCGCGGCGAGCGCGCCGTCGATCACCCGATGGTCGTACGACAGCGACAAGGGAAGAACCAGTCGCGGCGCGAATTCCCTGCCGTTCCACACCGGCTTGGTCACCGACTTGGAGACGCCGAGGATGGCCACTTCCGGCGCGTTGACGATCGGCGTGAAGTAGGTGCCGCCGATGCCGCCGAGCGAGCTGATCGAGAAGCAGCCGCCGGACATCTCGGCCGGGCCGAGCTTCTTGTCGCGCGCCTTCTTCGAGATCTCGGCCAGGTCGCGGGCCAGGTCGAGCAGGCCCTTCTTGTCGCAGTCGCGGATCACCGGCACCACCAGGCCGTCGGGCGTGTCCACCGCGATGCCGATGTGGAAATACTTCTTCAGGATCAGCTTCTCGCCGGACTCGTCGAGCGAGGCATTGAACTGCGGGAACGCCTTCAGCGCGGCCACCACCGCCTTGATCTGGAACACCAGCGGGCTGATCTTGAGGTCCTTGTTCTCGGCGCCGAGCTGCTTGCGGAACGCCTCCATCTCGGTGATGTCGGCGTCCTCGTGCTGGGTGACGTGCGGGATCATCGCCCAGTTGCGCGCCAGGTTCGCGCCGGAAATCTTCTGGATGCGGGTGAGCGGCTTCTCCTCGATCTCGCCGAACTTGGCGAAGTCGACCTTCGGCCACGGCAGCAGGTTCAGGCCGCCCACCGCGGCGGCGCCGGCCACCGGACGCGCGCCGGAGGCGAGCGCGTGCTTGACGTAGGTGCTGACGTCCTCGCGCTGGATGCGGCCGCCGCGGCCGCTGCCCTTCACCTGCTGGATGTCCACGCCCAGCTCGCGCGCGAACGCGCGCACCGCCGGGCTGGCGTACGGCGCGTCGCCGGGCATCACGATGCGCGCGTCCATCGGCGGGCGCGCCTGGGGCGATATGTCGCCTTCGGGCACGTGGCCCGGCTGCACGCCCTGGCCGGCGATCGGCGAGGGCTTCGGTTCGGCAGGGGCTGGCGCGGCGACCGGGGCGACCGGGGCGGCCGCGGCGACGGCAGGAGCGGGAACTGGCGCGGCGGGAGCGGGGGACGGTGCCGCCGCTGCGCCGTCGGTCTCTATCACGGCAATCACCGTGCCCTCGGACACCTCGTCGCCGACCTTCAGCTTCATCTCCTTCACCGTGCCGGCGAACGGCGCGGGCACTTCCATGGTGGCCTTGTCCGATTCCAGCGTGATCAGGCTCTGTTCCTTCTCGACCCGATCGCCGGCCTTGACCAGCACTTCGATGACGGGGACGTCCGCGTGGCCGATGTCGGGAACGCGGGCTTCTTTGAGGTCGGCCATGGTGACTCCTGCTGGCGATGGCGCGCCGCTCGGGGATGGCGGTCGCGTACAAGAGTTCAATCATAACGAAGGCAGGCCCGCTCCGCGTGCCCGGATCGCGATCCTCGCCCACGCCACCGCCTACCATGCGCAAGCGTATGCATGACCTTGAGCGCACGCACCACCCCGCCCCATCCCGTAGTCTGGCCCGCATCACCCTGCCGCACGGGCGGCGCAGGAAAACCCCGATGCTGACGATACGCGACCTGTCGAAGACCTATGCCAACGGCGTGAAGGCGCTGCGCGGCGTGTCGCTGGACATCCCCAGCGGCATGTTCGGCCTGCTCGGCCCGAACGGCGCCGGCAAGTCCTCGCTGATGCGCACGATCGCCACGCTGCAGGACCCGGACACGGGCACGATTCGCCTGGACCAGATGGACCTGCTGGCCGACAAGCAGGCCACCCGCCGCCTGCTCGGCTACCTGCCGCAGGAGTTCGGCGTGTACCCGAAGGTCTCGGCCGAGGCGATGCTGGAACACTTCGCCGTGCTCAAGGGCGTCACGCTGAAGGGCGAGCGGCGCGAGCTGGTCGAGTCGCTGCTGCGTCAGGTGAACCTGTGGGACGTGCGCAAGCGCAAGCTCGGCACCTACTCCGGCGGCATGCGCCAGCGCTTCGGCATCGCCCAGGCGCTGCTCGGCGACCCGCGCCTGGTGATCGTGGATGAACCCACTGCGGGGCTCGACCCGGAGGAGCGCAACCGCTTCCTCAACCTGCTGGCCGAGATCGGCGAGCGGGTCGTGGTGATCCTGTCCACCCACATCGTGGAGGACGTCACCGACCTGTGCTCGCACATGGCGATCATCGGCCAGGGCCAGGTACTGCTCGCCGGCGAGCCGGTCGAGGCGATCCGCTCGCTGGAAGGCCGCGTGTGGCGGCGCACGATCGACAAGGCCGAGCTGGACGGCTACCGCGCCCGCATGAACATCCTGTCCACCCGCCTCGCCGGCGGCCGCACCCTGCTGCACGTGCTGGCCGATGCGCTGCCGGAGGAAGGCTTCGAAGCCGTCGCGCCCGACCTGGAGGACGTCTACTTCGGCCGGCTGCGCGAGCAGGCCACCGCCCGCGCCGCCTGACGCCAGCTGCCGAAACCACGCACGGGAACGCCGATGTTCTTCGAAATCCTCCGCTTCGAACTGCGCCAGCAGCTGCGCGCGCCGCTGTTCTGGATCGTGGCGGCGGTGTTCGGCGCGATCGCGTTCGCGCTGGCCAGCACCGACGCGGTGATCGCCGGCGGCGCCAGCGGCAACGTGCTGCGCAACGCGCCGCTGGTGATCGCGCGGCTGCTCGGCGTGCTCACCGTGCTCAGCACCTTCCTGGTGACGGTGTTCGTGGCCGGCGCGGCGCTGCGCGATTTCGAGCAGCGCACCGCGGAGCTGTTCTTCACCACGCCGATCAGCCGCGGCGCCTATCTCGGCGGCCGCTTCGCCGCCGGCTATCTCGCCGCGCTGGCGGTGATGCTGGCCTGCGCGCTGGGCCTGGCGCTCGGCGGCCTGATGCCGTGGATCGACGCGGCGCGGCTGGGCCCGGCCAGCTGGCACGGCTACGCCTGGGCGTTCGGCGTGATGGTGCTGCCGGACCTGCTGTTCATCGCCGCGCTGCTGTTCCTGCTCGCCACCACCACCCGCTCGCTGCTGGCCACCTACATCGGCCTGATCGCCTACTTCGTGCTGAATGCCGTGGTCGGCCTGCTGACCCGCGACGTCAACAACCACTTCATCGCCGCGATGCTCGACCCGTTCGGCGGCCGCACCCTGGCGCTGGTCACGCGCTACTGGTCGGCGGACCAGGCCAACCGCGAGCTGCCCGCGCTGGGCGGCGTGCTGCTGTTCAACCGCGTGCTGTGGAGCGCGGTCGGCGTGGCCATGCTGGGCGCCGCCGTGGCGCTGTTCCGGCCGAACCGCGAGGGGCTGCAGCTGCCGCGGCGCAAGCCGCGGGCGGAGCCGCCGCTGCTGCGCCCGCAGGCCGGCGCCGCCACGCTGGTGCTGCCGAAGCTGCGGCTGGCCGACGACCTGCGCGCGCACCTGCTGCAACTGCGCACGCAGTTCGCGTTCGACACCCTGGGCGTGCTGCGCGGGGCGCCGTTCCTGATCATGCTGGCGCTGGGCCTGTTCAACCTGGTCTTCGCGCTGGCGCTGTCCAGCCAGATCTACGGCACCGCCACCTGGCCGGTGACGCACCAGGTGCTGGAGAACGTGCGCGGCGGCTTCCAGTGGCTGCTGTACATCATCGTCACGTTCTACGCCGGCGAGCTGGTCTGGCGCGAACGCAGCCAGCACTCGGCCGAGCTCACCGACGCGTTTCCGGTGCCGGACTGGGTGCCGCTGACCGCCAAGCTGGGCGCCTTGCTGGCGGTGATCGCCACGTTCCTGCTGGTCGGCGCGCTGGTCGGCATCGGCTGGCAACTCGGCCATGGCTACACCCACGTGGAGCCGGGCCTGTACCTGGCCACGCTGGCGCTGAACGCGGTGCCGTTCGCGCTGCTGGCGGTGCTGGCGCTGTTCCTGCAGGTGCTCGCGAACAACAAGTTCCTCGGCTACCTGCTGACCATCGTGTGGCTGGTGCTGAGCACGATCGGCTTCGACCTGCTGCACCGGGAACAGAACCTGTACAACTACGGCAACGCACCGGGGCTGCCGTATTCGGACATGAACGGCTTCGGCCATTTCCTCCGCGCCGTGCTGTGGTTCGACTTCTACTGGGCCTGCGCCGCGGTGGCGCTGCTGGTGCTGGCGGCGCTGTTCTGGGTGCGCGGCACCGGGCAGTCGTGGCGCGAACGCCTGCGCGAGGCGCGCGCACGGTTGCATGCGCCGGCGAAGTTCGCGCTGGCCGCGGCGCTGCTCGGATTCGCCGGCAGCGGCGCGTGGATCTACTACAACACCAACGTGCTGAACCACTTCCAGAGCAGCACCGCGAAGACGATCCAGCGCGCCGACTACGAGAAGAAATACGCGAAGTACAAGGACCTGCCGCAGCCGCGCATCACCGCGGTGAAGGCCGACGTCGACATCTTCCCGTACCGGCGCCGGCTGGAGATCCGCGGCCACTACACGCTGGTGAACAAGCACGACGCGCCGATCGGCGAGCTGCACGTGAACTTCAACGACGAGTTCACCGTGAAGTCGCTGGCGTTCGCGCCGCACGACACGCTCAGCGCGGACAAGGCGCTCGGCTACAGCATCTACCGCCTGAAGACGCCGCTGGCACCGGGCGCGTCGATGGCGTTCGACTTCACGCTGGAATACGCGCCGCAGGGCTTCACCAACAGCCCGGAAGGCAGCTTCCTTGCCTACAACGGCACCTTCTTCAACAACACCGCGATGCCGCAGTTCGGCTACCAGACCCAGGCGCAGCTCACCGACCGCAACGACCGCCGCAAGTACGGGCTTGCCGCCGAGGTGCCGCGGATGCCGAAGCTGGGCGACGAGCAGGCGCGCGCGAACACCTACATCAGCAACGACGCGGACTGGATCGACTTCGACACCACCGTATCCACCGCGCCCGACCAGATCGCGGTGGCACCGGGTTATCTGCAGAAGGAATGGACCGCCAACGGCCGGCGCCATTTCCATTACACGATGACCCAGGACGGCAAGGACCAGCCGATGCTGCCGTTCTTCTCGTACCTGTCCGCGCGCTACGCGGTGAAGCACGAGGCCTGGAAGGGCGTGGACATCGCGGTGTACTACAACCCTGCGCATGCGTGGAACGTGGACCGGATGATCCAGGGCGCGAAGGATTCGCTGGACTACTACGACGCCAACTTCACGCCGTACCAGTTCAAGCAGCTGCGCATCCTGGAGTTCCCGAACTATGCCAGCTTCGCGCAGTCGTTTGCCAACACCATCCCGTACTCCGAGTCGCTCGGCTTCATCGCCGACCTGCGCGACAAGAGCAAGATCGACTACGTGTACTACGTCACCGCGCACGAAGTGGCGCACCAGTGGTGGGCACATCGGGTGATCGGCGCGAACATGCAAGGCTCGACCATGCTCAGCGAGTCGCTGGCGCAGTACTCGGCGCTGATGGTGATGAAGCACAGGTACGGCGCCGACCAGATGCACAAGTTCCTGAAGTACGAACTGGACGGCTATCTGGCCGGTCGCGCCACCGAGAAGCTGGCCGAGGAGCCGCTGGCGAAGGGGGAGAACCAGCAGTACATCCACTACCGGAAGGGCTCGCTGGTGTTCTACGCGCTGCAGGACTACGTCGGCGAGGGCGCGCTGAACGCCGTGCTGAAGCAGTTCCTGCTCGACAAGGGTTTCCAGCCGCCGCCGTACACCACCTCGCGGGAATTCATGGACGCGCTGGGCAAGGCGCTGGGCCCGAAGTGGCAGCCGCTGCTGGACGACTTCTTCTGGAAGATCACCCTGTTCGACAACCGCCTCGTCGACGCCAGCGCGAGGAAGCTGCCGGACGGCCGGTACGAAGTGACCTTGAAAGTGCACGCCGGCAAGGTCCACGTGGACGGCACCGGCAGGGAAACCGCGGCGAAGCCGGACATCCCGATCGAGGTCGGCGTATTCGCCGCATCCGGCGGCGACGGCAAGGACGGCAAGCCGCTGTACCTGCAAAAGCGCCTGCTGCCCGACGGCGACAGCACGTTCACCGTCACCGTGGACGGCAAGCCCGCCGTGGCCGGCGTCGATCCCTACAACGAGCTGATCGACAAGGTCTCCGGCGACAACCGCCGCGCGGTGGCGATCAAATAGGGCCTGCGGGCGAAACGGCCCGCCGCGGCGGGTCAACCCTTCGCCGATGCCGGCAGGTCGCCACGGACAATGGTCAACTCGCGCTGCGGGAAAGGAATGCTGATGCCCGCGGCGTCGAAATGCTCCTTGATCGCCCGCAGCAGATCGGTCTGGACGGCCCAGAAGTCGCTGGTGTCCGCCCACGCGCGCACCACCAGATCGACCGAACTCTCGCCAAGTCCGACCGTCCATACCCCGGGTGCAGGGTCCTGGAGGATGCGCCGATCCGCCTCGAACAGCCGCCTGATCTCCGCCATCGCTTCGCCGATGTCATCCTTGTAGCCGATGCCTATCTTCAATTCGAAGCGCCGCGTGCCCCGCCGGTTGTAGTTGATGATGGCGTCGCCGCCGACCTTCGCGTTGGGCAGGATCGCCTCGCGGTTGTCCGGCAGCAGCAGTTGGGTGTGCATCAGGTTGATGCTCTGCACGGTGCCTTCGGTACCGCCGGCGCTGACGTAGTCGCCGACCCGGAACGGCCGGAACAGCACCAGCAGCACGCCCCACGCCAGGTTGCTGAGCGAACCCTGCAGGGCCAGCCCCACCGCCAGTCCGGCGGTACCGAGCGCGGCGACCAGCGGCGCCGACGGCACGCCCAGCACGCCCAGCGCAGTGACCACCAGCAGCACCACCAGCACGCCATAGATCAGGTTGCGCAGGAAGCCGCTGAGGGTGGAATCCAGGTTGGCCCGGCCCAGCGCCGCGCGGGCGAAATTCGCCAGCCAGCGCGCCACCCACATGCCGACCAGCAGCACCAGCAGCGCGCCAAGCAGGCGCAGGCCGAGCTGCACTGCCTGGTCGGCGTAGGCGGACAGGTCGTACGTGGCGGCAGCGCGTGCCGGTGGTGCCGCGGAGATGTCGAACATCGCTTCGCCTCGCGTAGAAAAGCCGGGGCCAGCCTAACAGGGCCGCGATGAAATCATCGCCAGCGCGGGCGCTTCAGAGCCGGCGATCCTCGATCTCGCTGACCCGGCCGTCGACGATGGTCACCACGGTGACGTGGTCGCCGCGGCGGTAGCGCCACTGTTCGCCGCCCTGGCGCTGGTCCACCACGCGCACGCCGCCGCGGCGGCCGCCGTGGCTGCGCGGCTTGCGTGCATGCGATTTCGAGGTGGGCTTGCCCAGCAACTCGACCACCCGCTCGCGGCTGTCGCCGGCGGTGAGCACCTGGCTGCCCACGCGCAGGGTGCTGGACGCCTGCACGGCGGCACTGAACGCGAACAAGGCGATGACGAGACGAATGCGCATGACCTGCTCCCTGGCCTGACTGGAATGGACTGGTCGGAACGACTGCCGGAACGCCGGAACCCGCAGGCCGCCTCGTCTCTCAGAAACCGGCTCCCGGCTGCGCCAGGTAGTGCAGTTCTTCCGGCGTACTGGGACGACCGAGTGCGGCGTTGCGATGAGGGAAGCGGCCGAAGCGCGCGATCACCTCGCGGTGGCGCCGAGCATAGTCCAGGTAATCCTCGAATGGCCGCCGCTGTTCCGCTACGGCTTCCGCCAGCAGCGCTTCGAACAAAGCCACCGAACGCCGCTGCAGCGCCGGATCCTCGGCATGCTCCAGCGGCAGGTAGGCGAACACGCGCTGCACGGCGGGCAGTTGCCGGTCGTCATCGCGAGCCAGCCCCGACAGCGCCACGCGCTGCGCGCCGGCATCCGCCGCCCAGGCGCGCGGGTCGTCGCGGTACAGGTTGCGCGGGAACTGGTCCAGCAGGATCAGCAGCGCCAGCCAGCCGGATGGTGTGCGCGCCCAGTCATCCAGCCGACCGTCCGCGGCGGCCTGCACGGCGCTGCCGAAGCGCTCGCGGATCCGCGCGTCGAAGGCATCATCGGCAGCGAACCAGTGGGCGGCATTCGCCTCCGCGAACCAGAAATCCAGGACGTCCTGCGCGGTCGCCGGCATCAGCAGCCTCGTTCAATAGCGTGCGGTACCGCCCAGACTGTGCATGTCCAGGTGGATGCCGCGCAAGCGCGGCAATTGCCGGCGCAGGACCAGCGCCGATTCCGCGGGACCGGCGGCGATGGCTTGCTCGAAGCGGCGCAGCAGCCCGCTTTCGTCGTGTGCCAGCAGGCGGATCCAGGCACTGTCGCGGCGCGCGGCGGCACGCATCAGCCAGCCGGCCAGGTGGCGACGCACGGCGCCGCGCCAGCTGCCGTGCCGGCACGGCCTGGCGCCGCGGTCGCGCAACTGCGCCTGCAGGTCGGCGACCAGCAGATCCAGCGTGTGCGCGTTGTCGTTCAGCACCATGCGCAGGCCCGGCTCGCACGCCGTCGCGGCATGCCGATAGAGCCGGCACAGATCGATGCTGTGCCGGATCAGGGCATTGCAGGCGGATACGCGCAGCTGCGGCGGCATGTGAAGTCGGCGCTCGGGGACGGTGGGCCATCCTCGCGCCGGCCCACTTAGCGGCAGATTAACCCGGCGCGACCAGGCGCCCGGCGGTCAGCTGGCGGCCAGCCTCGCTCACTGGCCGATCTGCAGCAGATTCAGCGGCTGTCCGTTGCCGCCGCGCACGCCCTGCTGCAGGGCCGCGAGCTGCCGGATCGACGGGCACAACGCCTCGATCTGCGGGCGCAGCACCTGCAGGCGCGACTGCAGACGCGGACGCAACTCCGTGGCGAGGTCGGCGGCGCGGTCACGCAGGCTGGCGGCCGCCTGCAGGTCGCCGGCCAGCGCGGCGTTGATCGCCTGCTGGCCAAGGTCGGCCGCCAACAGCGGCAGCAGGTCGCCGGCGATCTGGTTCATCGCCTGGTTGGCGGCGTCGCCCTGCCAGTCGTGCGTGCTCTGGCTGACCGCGATGCGCCGCTTCAGCTCGGCCGCATGCGCATCCAGCCGGCGGTCGAACTCGGTCCGCGTATCGGCGCCCAGGCCCATGCCGTCGGCTTCCGCGCGCAGCGCCTGCGCGGCGATGTCCACGCCGTTGCGCGCCACCGTGCGCACCCGCGGCGCCAGCGCGCGCAGGTCGCGTTCGAACAGGGACAGCCGGTCCTCGTCCTCCGCATTCAATTTCACCGCGGCGCCGTCGGTGCGCAGCGCACCATGCTGCAGCTCGACGTGGAACGGCGCCGGCGCCGGCCGGTCGAACAGCAGGCTGCCGGGTTTCAGGGTGACGTCGTAGCTGCTGCTGGCGTGGCAGGTGGTCGACAGGTCCTGTGCGTGCAGGCTTGTCACCAACAGCAGACAGACGGCCAAGGCAAGTCGGCGCATGGATGAGACTCCGGGATAAATGACGTCGGCCAGCAATATATGCTCGCTCGGTAACCCCTACTGAACCGCGCGACAACGCGCGGGACACCCGAGTCGCCGTCGGTCCCTCAGCTTTTGCTCAGCGGCGTGAGCAGCTTCAATCGCCGGTCCGGCTGGAAGGCCACGCCAGCGGGCATGGCGTCCGAATTCTCGGCGGGCGCCTCGGGATCGTCATGCCATGGCGCCGGCGTATTGGGCCCGGGCACATAACCCACCCACTTGCCATACGCCTCCTGGGCGCAACGGACAGCCGGACAGAAATTGACCGGAATCAAGGCGTACCAATGCTGCTGGCCGGCCTCCCTGCCCGAGGTTGGCGGGTTGAATTTCCAGTGCCGTGCCGCCTCGATGGTCGCGCTGGCAAGGTCCTTCCGAAAGATCGCCATTTCGTTCTCGGGTGCGACGATGTGCAGATTGACCTGGCGGGCAACCTGATCCTCGACCCTGCCGTCCCGCCCGATGCGCACTTCCACATAGACGGTGCCGCCTACGCCGTCTTGCAAAGATCTCGATGGATAACGTGGCGCAGCCAGGCTTTTTTCAGTAAGCCTGTCGCTGGCGGCTTTGCCGGGGGAAACATCCCCGCCGAAGGATGCCTCACTGATGCTCACCGAATAATGCTGATTGTCGGCGGCCACGGCGAGCACGCGCAGATTCATCGTGGTCTTGAGCAGCTTGGCCTGGCTTGTGCGCATGTACTCCTGGAAGTCGCCGACGTCGATGGCGAATCGCCAGTGCGGCACGGTCTTGCCGATGACTTCGAGCACCAGCGGCGGCAACTTGTCCTGCTTGTCCAGCGTGTAGCTGTTCACGCTGCCGTCCTGCGTCACAACGATCGAACCGGTCACCAGCATGCTGGCCTGCACCTGCTTGCGCACGGCGTCGACCCCTCCGCCAGCCAATACCGCACCGCTGAAAAACACACAAAGCCACCCCGCCAGCAACCGTTTCATCTGTCCCCTCCCGTTTTCCAGAGAACGCCTACCTGTCTTGCATTGTGCTCGCACAATCGGCGCCGCGCAGGCCATGCCGACTCGCCTGTCTTCAGTGCGCTGGCCGTCGCTGGAACTGCGCACGCACCGCCGGGCGTCCCAGCGCCCAGGCCAGCCACAGCAGCAGCGGGATCGCGGCGGCCTTCAGCGCCAGGCCGACCTGCCAGGTGCGTTCGGCGCGCGCGATCATCCACAGCGCCACCTCGCCCAGTTGCGGTTGCGCCTGCGCATGCTGCCTGGCGATCTCGAAATCGCCCGCTTGCTGCAGCATCAGCACGCCCGTCACCAGCGCCCACACGGCCAGCAGCACGGCCAGCACCTGCAATGCCGGGCGCGCCCACGCCTGGCGCAGGATGCAGCCGGCGCAGGCCACGATGACCAGCAGGGCGGCCGCCAGGTAGAGGTATTCGGCGTGCCGCAGGTACTGCACGAAGCCCAGCGCGGCGAACAGCAGCAGCACCCACGGGCCGATCGCCCATGCTGCGAAACGTCGTGCCGGCGCGGCGGCGTGGCGCGGCGCCGGCGACATCAGGCGGCCGCCCACGGACTGGTCGGGGCGCACGGCAGGGCCGTGGCAAGCAGACGGCGGGGACGGCACATCGCGGATTCTCCACTCGGGCAAGGGCACGGTTGCAGCCGTGACAGTTTACCCGCGTGACGAAGGAGGGCGCCGCGCGGCGCCCTCCTTCGTCACGCGCTTGCGGAGCGTCAGCGCTGGCTGATGGTGAACTTGCCCACCGAAACGCCCAGGTTGATGCCTTCGCCGGTGCCGGCCAGCGCCAGCGAGGTGGTGCCCTTGGTCAGCACCTGCGCGGTGCCGCTCTTCACCACGCCGGCCTCGGCGCCGGCCTGCACGTAGTCGCCGTAGACGTCGGCGATGTCGTGCACCTTGCTGATCTCGCCCTTGCCGTTGTCGATGTGGTACTTGCCGGCGGTGAGCCCGCCGCCGACCACGGCAATCTTCACGTTCGCGCGCTGTCCGTTGTCGCAGGTGATCGTGCCGCTGCCTTCGGCGTGCTTGTAGATCAGCGACCAGCCGGACAGGGTGTATGTCAGATCGCATTTCACCGAGGCCTCGGCGGCCCGTGCATTGCCGGCCGGCAGCGCGGTCGCGGCGCCCGCGCAGGCGATTACCAGGGCGGCCATTCCGAATGTACGCTTGATCATCGTCGTCTCCTTCGCGTTCTGCGGGTGGGGGTTCGTCGTGTGCCGCGGATGCGGGCTGGCGCCGGCAGCCGCGGCGGGGTGGAGGCAGGTTGTGCAGGACGACGTGACAGTCGCGTGCACGAGCATGACTGTCCGTTCAGGTTTTCGCCGTTGATGCGGCGGCAACGGCGCGCAGGGAGCGGGCCCGCGGTTGTGGTACGGCAGACGCCCCGCCTAGACTCGGCACGACGCTGCCGTCGGCAAGACGAGGGAGCACCATGGTCAAGTATTCGCTGGTCGGTTACGACGGCTCGGACGCCTCCCGCCGCGCGTTCGAGTTCGCGGTCGAGCTGGCCCGCTGCAGCCACGGCCGGGTGCGCGTGGTGTCGGTGCTGCAGGTGACCGAAGGCGGCGCCGACGCCTGCGCCCTGATGATGACCGACAACGGCAGCGAACGCGTGCAGGAGCTGCTTGAGGAACTGACCGCGATCGTGCCGGACGCGGCCGACCTGATCGACGTCGAGCTGACCCTCGGCAGCCCCGGCGACGTGCTGCTGGGCCAGATCGAGCAGCATGGCGTGGACCACATCGTGATCGGCCATACCGAACGCGGGGCGCTGGCGCGCTGGCTGCTCGGCTCGGTATCCGGCAACGTGCTGGCGCGCGCGCACGTGCCGGTGACGGTGGTGCGCTAGGAGCCAGGGCGTCTCCAAGTCGGCCGGCGTTAATCCGCCGCCGCAGTCAGGCCGTATGCTGTGTCATCGCGCTGTCACCTCATGGGCCGTCGGCAAGCGCCTTGCCGCCGCCGCGACCGTCGCCATACGGGGAAACCTGCCTTGAGCCAAGCCACCGACCTGCCCTGGACCCTGGAGAGCATCGACCTCGAGCGCATCGAGGTGGCCCGCGTGCGCCACGACGAGGACCTGTTCTTCCTGCTGTGCAGCTCGTCCTTCGTCGAAAGCGGCTCGGATCTCTACGCGCGCAACCTGGTCGACCATTTCGCCGGCGACGAGGAACTCGGCGTCTGGCTCAGCCAGCACTGGGAGCACGAAGAGCTGCAGCACGGCCGCGCGCTGGCCGCCTACGTCAGGAAGGTCTGGCCGGAGTTCGACTGGGACAAGGGCTTCGCCGCGTTCTGGAAAGCGTACGCCGCGGTGTGCACCGCCGAGCAGCTGGAACCCTGTCGCGGGCTGGAACTGGCCGCGCGCTGCGTGGTGGAAACCGGCACCGCCAGCCTGTACCGCGCGCTCAACGATCTCACCGACGAGCCGGTGCTGAAGCAGCTGACCAACCACATCAAGAGCGACGAAGTCCGCCACTTCAAGTATTTCTACCAGCACTACCGGCGCTACCGCGAGCGCGAGGGCTTCGGCCGTTACCAGGTGTTCCGCGCGCTGCTGCGCCGGGTCAACGAGATCAAGAGCGAGGACAGCGACATCGCGCTGCGCCACGTATTCAACCAGTGCTACCCGCAGCACCAGGGCAACGAGGCCGAGTTCCGCCGCCTCAGCGACCGCGCGCAGGGCCGGCTGCGCCGGAACATCCCGGCGGCAATGACGGTGAAGATGTTGCTCAAGCCGCTGGACCTGCCGCCGCGCCTGCAGGCTGCGCTGGAAAAGCCGCTGGCGAAGATCACCGAGAAGCTGTTCCTGCACTGAGCCTCAGTGCGATGCGGCCGGCTTGTCCGCGCCGCGCGCCGCGCTCTCGATCTGCCGCTGCTTCTGCTGCGCGAGCTTCAGGCTTTTCACGTCGATCGGGCGGATCTGCGTGATGGTGCACGGGAAATTGCGCCGCCCGGTGAGCACCTTGTCGAACCCCACCATCACCTGGTTGAGGTTGGAGGTGAGCCCGATGCTGTTGACGAACAGCAGCTCCTGGCAGCCGCCGAGATCCAGCAGCCACGCCCGGTTCGGCTGCGTATAGACGGCCAGTTCGGTGTCGCTCAGCGGCTCCCACGAGTACAGGCTGAAGAAGTGGAAGCTGCGCACCGGCGCGCCGGCCGCCGCCGCATAGGCGGCCTGGCGCTCGCTCATGCGCTGGGCGTAGGGCACGCTGGAACAGGCGCCGAGCGCGGCGAGCAGGCTGGCGGCAAGCAGGAAACGCGACGTTGTCATGGCCATCTCCTTGAACGGGGAGACATGCAAACGCACGAAAGGGCTTTTGGCTTACCGCGCTACTTCTTTTTCGGCTTGCCGACGGCAACCCACTTGGCCGGGTCGAAGCCGCCCGCCTCGTAGACCAGGGTCTGCTTCTTCTCGCCGTCGACCAGGGTGACGTCCATGCTGATCTTCTTCGCCTTGCGCAACCGGGCGATGAACGCGTTGTCGTCGCGGATCATCAGCGCCGGCTCGCCGGTGGACGGCGCGAACGCCTTGACCGGCACGCTCTTGTCGTCGAAGCGGGTGGTGACGGTGCAGTTGCCGCGGCAGACGAAGCCGGGCTTGCTGCCGTACAGGAACACGCTCTGGCCCCACTCGGTGTGCCGGCGCAGCACCAGCCGCACGCGTTCACCGCCGGCCGGCTGGCTGTTCTCGATGCTGGCGGTGGATTGCGTGCCGCCGGCCATCGGCGCGACCTGGTACAGCCACAATCCGGCGAGGCGGTTCTTCTCGCTGGCCGCGGTGTAGCGCTGCTCGATCGCCGGCAGGGTCTTCTGCACTTCCTTCGCGGCGTCGCTGCCGGGGAAGCGCTTGACGATGTCCTTGCCCATCGACACCGCCATCTCGTCGTTGCCGATGCGCAGCAGCTGGCGGTAGGTGTCGAGGTTGCGCGCCGCGTCGGCCGCCTGCGCCTGAGCCTGCTGCTGCTCCGCGGTCGGCGCCGGCGCGCCGCCCTGCGGCGAGCAGCCGGCGAGCAGCCAGGCGGTGCAGAGAGCCAGCGGGGCGAGGCGGAGAAAAGTGCGATTCATCGGCGACCTGCCTGACGGGAACAGGCCGCTAGCTTGGAACGATCCGCGGTCGCCACGCAACCGCACCAGCTCAATCCGCCTGGCCGAAACGCTCGCGCAGCGCGGCGCGGTAGCGCCGGCTGCAGGGGATCTTCGCGCCATCGCGCATCTGCAGGCGCGCGTCGCCGCTTTCCAGCGGTTCGATCTCGACGAGGTAATCGAGGTTGACGAAATGGCTGCGGTGCACCCGCACGAAGCGCGCCGGGTCCAGCCGCTGCTCGATGGCGGCCATGGTTGCGCGCAGCGGATAATCGCGCCCGCGCACGCGCAGGTTCACGTAGTTGCCCGAGGCCTGCAGCCACTCGATCTCGCTGGCGTTGAGCAGAAACTCCTTGCCCAGCTTGCGCACCAGGAAACGTTCTGGCCGCTCCACCGGCTCCACCGGCGCGCCCTCGTCTGGCGCGGCCAGCAGTTTCGCCTCGCCCTGCTGGCGCAGCCACCACAGCCGGTACAGCACCAGTGTGCCGACGATCAGGAAATAGGTGCGGATGTCCTTGAGGTATTCGTAGCCGAAGTTGAACCACCACGCGCCGAAATCGTAGTGCGCCCCGGCCATGGCATAGGCCAGCGTGCGCAACGCGATCATGCCGCCGACGTGGATCAGGCTGAACGGCACGCTGGCCAGCAGGTGCAGCGGAAGGTGGCGCCGCCAGGTATCGAAGCGGATCGGCCAGCGCCGCTCCACGGCGATCACCGCCGGCAGCAGCGCCAGCAGCACCAGCGCACTGCTCCACTCCCACACCCACGGCTCCCAGCCGGCCACCCGGCCGGCGTGGTCGATCCGCGAGTCGATGCTGTTGAAGGTGGCGTTCAGCGCGACGAACAGCAGCCAGGCCGTCACTTCGAGCGGCCGCCGCCAGCGCTGGTAGAAGGTGTAGCCGCGGGTCGTGGTCATGCGGCGGATTCTACGCAACTCGTCCCCGCGGCTCGCCCCTGCCCGCCGCGATTCGTCACAGCGGCCCGGCCAACGGTCACTTGCGCCACGACGGGGAGCGCTCGCCACGGGCAGTCTGGCGGTCACTTTCCCCACCTGTGGAGTCGCCATGAACCGCCGCCACGACATCGACGCGCTGCGCGTGCTCGCCTTCGGCCTGCTGATCCTGTACCACGCCGCGATGCTGTACGTGGCCGGGGCCGGCTGGGATTTCCATCTCAAGAGCAGCCACACCACCGAATGGCTGCAATACCCGATGCTGTTCCTCAACCGCTGGCGGATGGAGCTGCTGTTCCTGGTTTCCGGGCTGGCGGTGAACTTCATGCGCCGGCGCGGCAGCCTCGGCCGGCTGTCCGGCAAGCGCAGCCTGCGCCTGCTGCTGCCGCTGATTTTCGGCGTGCTGGTGGTGGTGCCGATCCAGCCTTACGTGCAGGGCCTGTCGAACCACCTGGTCGAGCCGGGCTTCGGCCACTTCCTGCTGCGCTACTGGAGCGGCGGCCCGTGGCCGGCCGGCGCGTTCACCGGCTGGCAGTACGGCTTCACCTGGAACCACCTGTGGTACCTGCCCTATCTGTGGGTCTACACGATGCTGTTGCTGGCCCTGCTGCCGCTGCTGGAATCGGGCCCGGGCCAGCGCCTGCGCGAGGCCTGCCTGAAGTTGCGCGGCGCGCGCCTGCTGCTGTTGCCCGCGCTGCCGTTGCTGCTGTGGGCTTCGTTGCTGGCCAGCCGCTATCCGGTGACCGGGGCGCTGTGGGGCGACTGGTACGCGCATGCGATCTACGCCACGGTGTTCCTGTACGGCTACCTGCTCGGCACCGATGCCGGCCTCTGGACGGAACTGGCACGGCTGCGCCGGGCGTCGCTGCTGACGGCGCTCGGCTGTTTCGCGGGCTACCTGCTCGGCATCCAGACCCTGCCGGACGATGCCGCGCTGCCGCTGGTGCTGACGGTGCGTGCGCTGCACTACCTCTACTTGTGGAGCGCGATCGTCGCCGTGCTCGGCTGGGGCCATGCGTATCTGGATCGTCCGTTCCGCTGGTTGCCGTATGCGCGCGAGGCGGTCTACCCGTGGTACGTGCTGCACCAGAGCCTGCTGTTGCTGTTCGCCTGGCAGCTGATGCCGCTGCAGCTGGGGCCGGTGGCCGAGCCCGCGCTGATCCTGCTCGCCACCGTCGGCGGCTGCGCGCTGCTGCACGAGTTCGTGATACGCCGGGTGCGCTGGCTGCGGCCATGCTTCGGCCTCGATCCGGCACCGGCGCGGGTTCCTGCGCCGGCCATGCCGCCGCGACTGGCCGACGACCTGGCCTGAACCCGGAGCCCGCGGAACGATCCGGCAGTTGTCCGCGGTCGCGAGTCCGACACATGCCGGACTCGCGACCGCGGGACGTTTCGCCCGCTCAGTTTTCGCTTGCCATGATCGAATCGACGTGTTCGACCCGCGCGATCTGGTCGAGCCAGACCTGCCGACTCCACGCCGGCACGTCGGGGCGTTCCAGTTTCACCGTGGCATTGATCCCTTCGCGCTCGTCGGCATCACGAAACAGCTGCACGTTCGGTCGCGTGACGACCACGCCGTCGCAGCTGCTGCCGTCCTTGAGCAGCAGCACGACGTGGCCATTGGCCGGCAGTTCCCCGATCAGCGACTCGAGCCGCCGGATGCTGGCCGGGTCGGTATAGACACGTTCCGCCGCTCTGCCCATGGGATTCACCTCGCGTGACGGGAGCGGCCGCCAGCTTGGTCGACAAGGCGGCAAGCACGCGTCAATTCACCCGTCCGCCAGCTGAACGGAAGCACCGGGCCGCCACGAGGTTCGCCGCCTGCCGCCATCGGCAACGTCACCGGGTAGCCGCTGCGCGGACCGCACCGGCAGCGGCTATGCTGCGAAGGCAATTTTCGATGTCCGCCAGCGCAGGGAGCCGCCGCGTGATCACCACCTCACCCACCGAATTCCTCGACGCCTGCGCCGCCCTGGCGCCGCTGCCGCAAGCTGCGGCGACTGCGCGGGCGGCGTTCCTGGTGGCACCGGCCGGATTCGCCCTGGCGCCGGAGTCGGCGCGCGACAACCGCTACATGGACATGAGCCGCACGGTCGACCCGCTCAGAGCGCTGGCCCAGCACGACGCGCTGGCGCGGGCCTTGCGCGCGGAGGTTCCGGTGATCACCTTTCCCGGCGACCCGGCGACGCCCGACGCGGTGTTTCCGAACAACGTGTTCGCTACCGCGCCGGGGCGCTTGATCGTCGGCCGCATGCGCCACCCGGTGCGCCAGCGCGAAGCCGGGCGCGCCGACATCCGCGCGTTCTTCGGCGACCTGCTGGGCTACGACGAGATCGACCTGTCCGGCTGCACTGGCCTGGTCGCCGAGCTGACCGGTTCGCTGGTCATCGACCGCGTCCGCGGCATCGGCTACTGCGGCCTCGGCGAACGCTGCGACCTGGCCGGGGCCGAGGCGATGCACCGGGCGTTCGGCCTGCGCCTGACGTTCTGCTTCGAGCTAGCCGAGTCCGAATACCACACCAATGTGGTGCTGGCGCTGCTGGCCAGCCGCGCGGCGATCATTGCCGCCGACGGCTTTCGCGACCCGGCCGCGGCGCAGGCGGTAGCCCGTGCCTGCGGCGACCGCGCGATCTGGCTGACCCCGGCGCAGAAGCAGGCCTTCGCCGGCAACGCGATCGCCTTGTCCGACGAACGCGTGTGGATGAGCGTCGGCGCCGCCGCCACGCTGACCGACGCGCAGCGCGAGGTGCTGGCCGGCTACGGCTTCGCGATCGGCGCGGTGGAACTGGACGAGATCGAGAAGGCCGGCGGCAGCCTGCGCTGCTGCGTCGGCGAGATCTACTGAGCCGCCTGCCCCGGCGAGAGTCCGCGGGATTCGCCATGGGCAGCGCCGGCCTCCTTCCGCAAACGCAGCACGACGCAACAGCCCCTGCTCGTCGCGCAAGGCGCAACGCGGTTTCGTCGCCCCGCCGCTGAGGCAGCGACCGGATGGTCCCGAAGGCGCGCAGGGCGGCGCAGTTTACGCCCCGCTCACGACGGCGTTGGCACGCTGTAGCACCAGGCCGTCGAGGAGAACACCGATGCGCAAGCACGATATCGAACGCCAGCTTCGCGACGCCGGCGAACGTGCCGGCGACCAGGTGCGCCGCTACGCCGACGGCGCCAGCGAGCGGGCGCACACCCTGTACGACCGCGCTCGCGACTTGCGCGCACGCTGGGGCCAGCGCGGCGATTCCTACAGTCGCCGGCTGTCGCATACCGCCGAGGATCTCGCCGACGAGGCGAACTACCACTATCGCCGCCTGCGCCGTCAGGTGACCCGCCATCCGCTGGCCACCGCGGCGATCGTCGCCGGCACTCTCGGCGCCTTCGTGCTGCTGCGTCGCGCCTTCCGCAGCGACGACGAATGACCGCCGGCGCCGCGTGAACCGTCGCGCGCGGCGCTTCGCCGGCAACCCGCAGACCCGCCGCCGACCGGTTGCCGCCTGGCCGATCGCCGGGCGTGCCGCCGCTGCTAAGCTGGATCACCGCCCGCGGCCGGCCGATCCATGCGTTCCAAAGACCTCTCCTTCCACCACCCGCTGGCGTTCTGGCTCGGCTGCGCCGCGGTGATCGGCGGGGTGCTGGCGCACTTGCCGATGCTGGCGATGGCCGCGCCGATGCATTACCGGCTCGCCGGCATGCCGATGGACACGCTGATGCTGGCCGGCATGGCGCTGGTGCCGCTCGGCGTGCTGCTCGCCGGCTACGGCCTGATGCCGCGGCTGGAACAGATGCGACGCACGCTGCACCCCGACCGCGAGCCGCTGCCGTTCCACGCCGCCGACCACGTGCCGCTCAATCGCGAGCACTGGAAGCTGGTGACCGTGCTGACCGTCGCGCTCGCGGTGGACGTGATGAAGCCGGCCACGATCGGCTTCGTGATGCCGGGGCTGTCGGCCGAGTACGGCATCGGCGGCGCGACCGCCGGCTGGCTGGCGCTGTCGGCGCTGACCGGCACCGTGGTCGGTTCGATCGTGTGGGGCCGGCTCGGCGACCTGTTCGGTCGTCGCGCCACCATCCTGCTGTCGGCGCTGATGTTCATGGGCACCGCGATCTGCGGCGCGATGCCCAGCTTCGGCTGGAACCTGGTGATGTGCTTCATGATGGGCGCGGCTGCCGGCGGCATGCTGCCGATCACCTTCACCCTGATGGCCGAGACCATTCCGACCCGCCACCGTGGCTGGCTGCTGGTGGCGCTGGGCGGCGTCGGCACCTCGGCCGGCTACCTGCTGGCCTCCGGCGCCGCCACGCTGTTCGAACCAACCTTCAGCTGGCGCTCGCTGTGGCTGCTCAACCTGCCCACCGGCGCGCTGATCATCCTGCTCAACCGCTATATCCCCGAGTCGCCGCGCTTCCTCGCCCTGGCCGGGCTGGAGGAGCAGGCGCGCGCGGTGCTGCAGCGCTTCTCCGGCGGCGCGGCACCGGTGGCTGTCCTGCACGTCGGCGATGCCGTCCACGCACCGTCGCCGGCGGCCGCGCGCATCGGCATGCGCCAGTTGCTGCGCGGGCGGCATGCGGCGATCAGCTGGGGGCTGATGGTGTGCGCGGTGGCCTGGGGTCTGGCGAACTTCGGCTTCCTGCTGTGGCTGCCGGCGAACCTGGTCGCGCTGGGCATCGACGCGCAGGCCAGCGCGGCACTGCTGGCGCGCGCGGCGGTCATCGCCCTGCCCGGCATCGCCCTGGTGGTGTGGTCCTACCAGCGCTGGAGCAGCATCCGCAGCCTGGTGCTGTTCATCGCGCTGACCGCGCTGTCGCTGCTGTTCTTCTGCGCCATCGCGCTGCTCGACCTGCGCTCGACCGCGCTCACCACGCTGGGCACGGTGGCGCTGTTGCTGAGCATCAGCGGGGTGATCGCCACGCTGATCCCGTACGCGGCGGAGATCTATCCGGTGCACCTGCGCAGCACCGGTGCGGGGTTGATCGCCGCCGGCTCGAAATTCGGCGGCATCCTCGGCGCGCTGGTCGGCGTGGCCGGCCTGTTCGAGCACTTCATGCTGTCGGCGCTGCTGCTCGCGCTGCCGATGGCGCTGGCCGGCGGGATGCTCGCCCGCCGCGGCATCGAGACGCGCGGGCACGGGCTGGAGGCGATCCAGCAGGCGCTGTCGGCGGAATAGCGGGCAACGAAAAGCCGCCCGGGGGCGGCTTTTCGGGTCGCGTCGCGGATGCTCAGACGTTCAGCGGGTTCGGCTTGTCCGGGTCGAGCTTGTACTCGCGGATCGCGCGCGCCACGTCCTTGGCATTGACCTTGCCTTCCTTCGCCAGCGCGGCCAGCGCGGCGTGGGCGATCCAGTAGCGGCTCAGCTCGAAGAACTCGCGCAGGTGCTCGCGGGTGTCCGAGCGGCCGTAGCCGTCGGCGCCCAGCGCGGTGAAGGAGCGGCCCTCGGGCACGAACGCGCGCACCTGGTCCACCACCCCGCGCACGTACTCGCTGGCGGCGATCACCGGGCCGTCGCGGTCGGCCAGGCACTGCGTGACGTGGGGCACGCGCGGCGCCCTGGCTTCCGGATGCAGGCGGTTCCAGCGTTCGCAGTCGAAGCCGTCGCGCGACAGTTCGCTGAAGCTGGGGCAGGACCACACGTCGGCCTTCACGCCGAAGTCGGCCTCCAGCAGCTCGGCGGCGGCGATCGCCTCGATCAGCGAGCCGCCCGCCGCCATCAGCTGCACGCGCGGCGCGCCGTTCTTGCCCTTGCCCTTGGCCGTGCCGGCGCCCGAATCGCGGAACAGGTACATGCCCTTGACGATGCCTTCGTAGCAGCCCTCGGGCATGTCCGGATGGGTGTAGTTCTCGTTGGTGGTGGTGATGTAGTAGAAGACGTCCTGCTGTTCCTCGTACATCTCCTGCACGCCGCGATGCAGCAGCACCGCCACCTCGTACGAGTACGTGGGGTCGTAGGCGCGGCAGTTGGGCACGGTGCCGGCCATCAGCTGCGAGGCGCAATCGGAGTGCTGCAGGCCCTCGCCGGGGAAGCTGGCGCCGGCGGTGGCGCCGATCAGGAAGCCGCGCGCGCGCTGGTCGCCGGCGGCCCAGATCAGGTCGCCGACGCGGCGGAAGCCGAAGAACGAGTAGTAGATGAAGAACGGCAGCATCGGCTGGTTGGACACCGAGTAGCTGGTGGCCGCGGCGATCCACGCCGACACGCCGCCGGCCTCGGAGATGCCTTCCTGCAGCACCTGGCCGTCCTGCGCCTCGCGGTAGTACAGCAGCTGGTCGGCGTCCTGCGGGCGGTACTTCTGGCCGAACGGCGCGTAGATGCCGATCTGGCGGAACATGCCTTCCATGCCGAAGGTGCGCGCCTCGTCGGCCACGATGGGCACCACGCGCGGGCCGAGCTGCTTGTCGCGCAGCAACAGGTTCATGCCGCGCACCAGCGCCATGGTGTTGGAGATCTCGCGCTCGCCGGTGCCGGCGGTGATCTGCGCGAAGGCGGACAGCTCCGGCGCCTTGCACGGCACGTCGGTGCGGCGGCGACGCTGCGGCAGGAAACCGCCCAGCGCGCGGCGGCGCTCCAGCATGTATTCCACCTCGGCCGAATTCGCGCCGGGGTGGTAGTAGGGCACGCTGTCGAGCTTGTCGTCGGCAATCGGGATCTGGAAGCGGTCGCGGAAGTGCCGCACCGCGTCGCCGGTCATCTTCTTCTGCTGGTGGGTGGGGTTTTCCGCCTCGCCCGAGCCGATGCCCATGCCGTAACCCTTCACCGTCTTGGCCAGGATCACGGTGGGCATGCCCTTGGTGTTCACCGCCGCGTGGTAGGCGGCGTAGACCTTGTGCGGGTCGTGGCCGCCGCGGTTGAGGCGCCAGATGTCGTCGTCGCTGAGGTTGGCGACCATCTCGCGGGTCTGCGGGTACTTGCCGAAGAAGTGCTCGCGCGTGTACGCGCCGCCGAACGCCTTGCACGCCTGGTACTCGCCGTCGACGGTTTCCATCATCAGCTTGCGCAGGATGCCGTCGTTGTCGCGCGCCAGCAGCGGATCCCAGTAGGAACCCCAGATCACCTTGATCGCGTTCCAGCCGGCGCCGCGGAACACGCCTTCCAGCTCCTGGATGATCTTGCCGTTGCCGCGCACCGGGCCGTCCAGGCGCTGCAGGTTGCAGTTGATCACGAAGATCAGGTTGTCCAGTCCCTCGCGGCCGGCCAGCGCGATGGCGCCCAGCGACTCCGGCTCGTCCACCTCGCCGTCGCCCAGGAAGCACCACACCTTGCGGTCGGACTTGGGCACCAGGCCGCGGTTCTCCAGGTAGCGGAAGAACTGCGCCTGGTAGATCGCCTGGATCGGGCCCAGGCCCATCGACACCGTGGGCATCTGCCAGTAGTCGGGCATCAGCCACGGGTGCGGGTAGGAAGTCAGCGAGCGGCCGTGGCCGATCACGTCGGCACGGAACAGGTCGAGCTGATCCTCGCTGATGCGGCCTTCGATGAAGGAGCGCGCGTAGATGCCGGGGCTGATGTGGCCCTGGTAGCCGATCAGGTCGCCGGGGTGCTCGGCGCCGGGCGCGCGCCAGAAATGGTTGAAGCCCACGTCGTACAGCGTGGCCGAGGAGGCGAAGCTGGCGATGTGGCCGCCCAGCGAACCGGGCTTGCGGTTGGTGCGTACCACCATCGCCATCGCGTTCCAGCGGATCAGCGAGCGGATGCGCCACTCCATCGCCGCGTCGCCGGGGCTTTTCACCTCGTTTGCCGGCGCGATGGTGTTGACGTAGGCGGTGGTCGGGTCGAACGGCAGGTGACCGCCCGAGCGGCGGGTGGTGTCGACCATCTTTTCGAGCAGGAAATGCGCGCGCTCGGTGCCGTCGTGATGGATCACCGCGTCGAGCGAGTCGATCCACTCCCGGGTTTCGGTGGGGTCGATGTCCTGGTTGAGGATGTCGTCGAGCTGATCCATGAAGATTCTCCGCGGCGCCGTTGCAGCGCCCATGCTTGAGGGGGACACCCCGCCGCCGGGGACCGCGGCGGGATCAACGACCAAGTCTAGCGGACTGGGCCCGCGGGTCGCCATCCGCCGGCCTCCATGCGCCGACGGATGGCGGCGGCGCGGACCGGCGTCTTGCGGCGGGCCGGCCCGCTCAACCCGGGTGGCGGTTCGCCGCGCGGATCTGCGCCTCGACGCAGGCCACCGCGCTCATGTTCACCACCCGGCGCACGGTCGACTGCGGCATCAGGATGTGCGCCGGCTTGGCCACGCCCATCAGGATCGGCCCGATCACCACGCCGTCGGAGAGCATGCGGGTCATGTTGTAGGCGATGTTGGCCGCATCCAGGTTGGGGAACACGAACACGTTCGCCTTGCCTTCCAGCCGCGAGTGCGGGAACAGCTTCTCGCGCAGCGCGGGCACCAGCGCCACGTCGGCCTGCATCTCGCCCTCCACCTCCAGCCGCGGCGCGCGGGCGCGGATCAGTTCCAGCGCCTTGCGCATCTTCACCGCGCCACAGGTGTCGCGGCTGCCGAAGTTGCCGCCGGACAGCAGCGCGATCTTCGGCGTGATGCCGAACAGCTTCAGCCGGATCGAGGCCTGCAGGGTCGCCTCGGCGATCTGCTCGGGGCAGGGGTCGTCCTGCACGTGGGTGTCGAGGTAGAAGAAGGTACCCTTGTCGGTGGCCACCGCGGCCATCGCCGACGGCTCGACCACGCCGGCGTCCAGGCCGATGATGTCGCGGATGTAGCGCAGCTTGCCCTGGTACTGGCCGACCAGGCCGCAGATCATCGCGTCGGCTTCGCCGCGCTCGACCATCAGCGAGGCGATCGCGGTGGGCCGCGAACGCACCACCGCCTTGGCCATCGACGGGGTCACCCCGCGGCGCTCCATCAACCGGTGATAGTGCTGCCAGTAGTCGTCGAAGCGCGGATCGCAGTTGATGTTGCAGATCTCGATGTCCACGCCCGGGCGGATGCGCAGGCCGGCGCGCTTGATGCGCTTCTCGATCACTTCCGGGCGGCCGATCAGGATGGGCCTGGCCAGGCCTTCGTCGACCACCACCTGCACCGCGCGCAGCACGGTCTCTTCCTCGCCCTCGGCGTAGACCAGCCGGCACGGTGCCGACTTGGCCCGCTCGAACACCGGCTTCATCAGCAGCCCGGTGCGGAACACGAAGCTGGTCAGCTGGTCGTTGTACGCGGCGAAATCCGCGATCGGCCGCGTCGCCACGCCCGACTCCATCGCCGCCCGCGCCACCGCCGGCGGCAACTGGATCAGCAGCCGCGGGTCGAACGGCTGCGGAATCAGGTAGTCCGCGCCGAAGCTGGGCGGCTTGCCGCCGTAGGCGCGCGCGCTGACGTCGGACGACTCGCGCCGCGCCAGCGCCGCGATCGCCTTGACGCAGGCGATCTTCATCGGCTCGTTGATCACCGTGGCGCCCACGTCCAGCGCGCCGCGGAACAGGTAGGGGAAGCACAGCGCGTTGTTGACCTGGTTCGGATAGTCCGAGCGGCCGGTGGCCATGATGCAGTCCGGCCGCACCGCCTTGGCTTCCTCCGGGGTGATCTCCGGGTTCGGGTTGGCCAGCGCGAAGATGATCGGCCGCTGCGCCATCGTGGCGACCATCTCCGGCTTCAGGATGCCGCCGGCGGACAGGCCCAGGAACACGTCCGCGCCGGCGACGATCTCGGCCAGCGTGCGCGCCGTGGTGTCGCGCGCGTAGCGCTGCTTGTCGGGGTCCAGGTCGGTGCGTTCGGTGTGGATCACGCCGTGGCGGTCGAACGCCAGGATGTGCTCCGGCCTGACCCCCAGCGCCACCAGCATGTCGAGGCAGGAAATGCCCGCCGCGCCGGCACCGGTGGTGGCCACGCGGATGTCCTCGATCTTCTTGCCGACCACGATCAGCGCGTTCAGCAGCGCCGCGCCGACGATGATCGAGGTGCCGTGCTGGTCGTCGTGGAACACCGGGATCTTCATCCGCTCGCGCAGCTTGCGCTCGACGATGAAGCACTCCGGCGCCTTGATGTCCTCCAGGTTGATGCCGCCGAAGGTGGGCTCCAGGCTGGCGATGATGTCGACCAGCTTGTCCGGGTCGTTTTCGGCGACCTCGATGTCGAACACGTCGATGCCGGCGAACTTCTGGAACAGCACGCCCTTGCCTTCCATCACCGGCTTGGCCGCCAGCGGCCCGATGTTGCCCAGGCCGAGCACCGCGGTGCCGTTGCTGATCACCGCCACCAGGTTGGAGCGCGCGGTGTATTCGGCCGCCGTGGTCGGATCTTCCACGATCGCATCGCAGGCCGCGGCCACGCCGGGCGAGTAGGCCAGCGACAGGTCGCGCTGGGTCAGCAGCGAGGTGGTCGGGGTGACCTTGATCTTGCCGGGGCGCGGCAGGCGATGGTATTCGAGGGCGGCAAGGCGCAGTTCTTCGGGGAGGCTCATGGGATGCGTATGGTCGATGAAGGGAAGTCATCCGCCGCGGTGGATGATTCCCGCTGATGTTAGCACCGGGGCGCCCTGCGCCGGCCCGTTCCGGCGGCGCCACGCCGCACCGCTAGACGCTCTGCAGCAGCTCGTCGCCATGCACCCGGTTCAACTGGATGCCGTTGATGAAGACCGAGAACGCCAGCTTGCCGGCCAGTCCGTGCACGTGCTGCATCCACGGCGGCAGCCAGCGCGGCGGCAGGATCGCGCCGGAGGCGAAGTGCGGCTGCAGCGCCACCACGTCGTGCAGGGTCAGCTTGCCGGCGAACAGGTGGCGCAGCAGGTCCATCCGCCGCCGCTTCAGGGCGAGGCGGAAGAAGGTGTGCACGCTGAGCAGGCCGGACAGGTAGACGTTGTCCTTGGCGAACGCCGCGCCGCCGCCCGGCGGCACGCCGCGGAACACGCGCTGGGCCGAATGGAAGCTGTCCGCCGGGCTCTGGCCGCAGGCGCTGAAGTACTTGTAGACCTCGACGAAGTCGGCCCCGCCCAGCGCCATGTCGATCGCCAGGATGCGCAGGCTGATGCGCTTGAGCCGTGCGATGTCGATCGCGCCGGACATCAGCTCGGCGAACACCGCCAGGCCTTCCTGGGTCGCGGTGACCCGCGGCGAGGTGCGCGCCAGCGAGGCCAGCAGCGGTTGCCGGCGGCCGTTCAGCGCGGTCAGCGAATGCACGAACGCCTCGTGCGCCAGCAGCTGGTGGCGGTCGTATTCGCTGAAGCTGGCGCCGCCGCGCAGGCGGATGCGGGTGGCGCCGGCGGCGGCCTTGGCGGTCAGTTCGGGATCGATCTCGACGCTGATCGTGCCGGCGCCGAAGAATGCGTCCAGGGTGGCGGCCAGGTCGCCGCGCAGCTCGTCGGCCGGCATGTTCACGCAGCTGTCGTCGGCCAGCAGGTCGGCACCCAGCTCGTCGGACAGCTCGACGAAGTAGCGCGCCGCATCGAGGTTGCTGCGCTGGCTGCCCGGGATGATGTCGTCCGGCCGTCCATACAGCGCGATCGATGGCGCAGTGACGCCGGCGGTGCCGACCGATTCCAGCATCTCGGCGGCGATGCGCCAGGATTCGGCGGTGCGGCGCAGGTAGTCGCCCAGCGGGTCGATCTGCGCCACCTGGCCCGCGGCTGCCTCGATCGCCACCAGCTCGGCGCGCGCCGCGGACAGGTCCGGCCGCGTGTAGCTCACTTCCGGCAGGGCGAAGCGGCCGCTGGCGTAGTTCGCGATCATGCGGTCCTCCAGCGAGGCCGGCCACGCCACCGTGGGCAGGATGCGGATGCCGCGCACGGCCGCCAGCAGGCGCTGGTCGAGCGCGGCGTAGCGCTCCAGCTCCGGCGCAACAGTGGCGCCCGACACGTTCATCTCACCGCTCCGCCGCACGGGCCGGCGCGACCGCACTGCCCGGAGATGGGGAAGACATCCAACGCATGCCCGCGCTCCGCCACGACGATGCCGCGATACTAGATGCTTTGGCGCGTGCCGTCCGCAAGCCGGCCGCGCGCCGGCTCAATCCCGCTCGCGCTGCCCGCGATGACCGTGCGGGCGTTCGATCGGCCGGCCACCGCGCTGGCGGCGCAGGCGCGCTTCCAGCGTGGCCGCCTGCTCCTCGCGCTCGTCGTGCAGCTTGAGGAAACTGCGCCAGCGCCCGGGCGCCAGCTCGCCGCTGGCCAGCGCCGCCTGCACCGCGCAGCCTGGCTCGCTGCCGTGGCCGCAATCGGCGAAACGGCACTGCTCGGCCAGCGCCTCGATGTCGGCGAACAGGTCGAGGTTCTCCTCGCCGGTCAGTTTCAGCTCGCGCATGCCGGGGGTGTCGATCAGGCAGCCGCCCGAAGGCAGCTGCAGCAGCGCGCGGTAAGTGGTGGTGTGGCGGCCGCGGCTGTCGTGGCTGCGCACCGCGGCGGTGGCCATGCGTGCCGTGCCGAGCAGGGTGTTGGTGAGGGTCGACTTGCCGGCGCCGGAAGAGCCGACCAGCACCGCGCTGTCGCCCGGCTGCAGGTAGGCGGCCAGCAGCGCCACGCTGGCCGGGTCCTTGCCGTTCAGCGCATGGATCGGCGTGCCCGCGGGCAGCCGCGCGCGCAGCGCGTCGACCTGCGCGGCGGCGTCCGCGTGCACATCGAGCTTGCTCAGCAGCACCACCGGCTGCGCGCCGGAACCCTCGGTCAGCGACAGGTAGCGCTCGATCCGCGCCGGGTTGAAGTCGCCGTCCAGCCCGGTCAGTACCAGCACGTAGTCGATGTTGGTAGCGATCAGCTGGCGCTCGTAGCGCTCGCCGGCCGCGGCACGCGACAGCGCCGTGCGTCGCGCCAGCACCTTGACGATGTGCGGCGGCCGACCCGGCTCGACCTCGACGAAATCGCCGACCACCGGCCGCTCGGCCGGGTCGATGCCGCGCTTGAGAAAACGCCCGTCCGGCTGCGCGCCGAACAGGCTCGCACCGTCGTGCAGTTCGTAGCCGGCGCGATGCTGGGCCACCACCCGCGCCAGGCGCACGCCGGCGGCAGGCAGCGCATCGCCGCGCCAGCCGATGCGGCGCAGGCGTTCGATCGTTTCGGCATCGCTCATGGGGAAGGATCGGTCGGCACGGTCCGCTGATTATGCCTTGCCTGAAGATTGCCCGACGATGAACCGGAAACCGGCCCGAATGGCGCTCGCGCTGCACTGCACCACGCTGCTAGCATCAAGCCGTCTGTCGACATCACCCCGAGCATGCAGAGGACACCGGCGTTGACCCCGATCACCCCCAGTGCGCACCTGGCGGACGTACGCTATGAAATCCGCGGCGCGTTGACCCGGCGCGCGCGCGAGCTGGAGGCCGCCGGCCTCGACATCATCAAGCTCAACATCGGCAATCCCGGCCGCTACGGCTTCGCGGCGCCGGCGCACCTGCGCGAGGCGATCGCCGGCCACCTGCGCGACAGCGAGGCCTACGGCCACGAGCAGGGGCTGGAGCCGGCCCGCGAGGCGATCGCCGCGCAGCAGCGCGCGCGCGGTGCGCGCGACGTCGAACCCGAGCGCATCTTCATCGGCAACGGCGTCAGCGAACTGATCGACCTCTCCCTGCGCGCGCTGCTGCAGGCCGGCGACGAGGTGTTGCTGCCCAGCCCCGACTACCCGCTGTGGAGCGCCGCCACCATCCTCAACGGCGGCCGGCCACGCTACTACCGCTGCCTGGCCCGCGACGGCCACCTGCCCGATCCGGACGAGATCGAGGCGCTGGTCACCCCGCGCACGCGCGCGCTGGTGCTGATCAACCCGAACAATCCCACCGGCGCGGTGTACCCGCGCGCGCTGCTGCAGCGGCTGGTGGAGATCGCGGCGCGGCACCGGCTGCTGCTGCTGTCCGACGAGATCTACGACGAGATCCTGTACGACGGCGCCGCGTTCCAGCCGCTGGCCGCGGTGGCCGGCGAGGTGCCCTGCCTCAGTTTCGGCGGCCTGTCCAAGGTGCACCGCGCCTGCGGCTACCGGGTCGGCTGGATGAGCCTGTCCGGCGACCCCGCGCGCAGCGCGGCCTACCGCGATGCGTTGCAGCTGCTGGCCGCGCTGCGCCTGTGCGCGAACGTCACCGCGCAGTGGGCGGTGCTGCCGGCGCTTGAGGATGCGCCCACCATCGGCGCGCTGACCGCGCCCGGCGGCCGCCTGCACGAGGCGCGAAGGATCGTGCTGGAAGGCGTCGCCGCCAGCGACCATCTGGAACTGGTGGCGCCGGACGGCGCGCTGTACGCGTTCCCGCAGGTGCGCGCCGAACGCATCCCCCGCTTCGACGACGAGGCCTTCGCGCTGCGCCTGCTGGAGGAGGAATCCGTACTGGTGGTGCCGGGCAGCAGCTTCAACGTGCCAGGCAGCCGCCACTTCCGGCTGACCCTGCTGCCGCCGCCGGCACAGCTGCGCGAGGTGTTCGTGCGGATCGAGCGGGTGCTGGCGCGGATGGCGCACGAGCAGTCGCCAAGCGCCGCCGCGGTGGCCTGAGCCCATGCCGGCTTACCTCGCGCTCGGCGACTCCTACACCATCGGCGAGGCGGTGGCCGCGCACGAGCGCTGGCCGGCCGTGCTGGCGCAGCGCCTGCGCCAGGCCGGCACGCCGCTCGGCGAACCGCAGATCGTCGCCGTCACCGGCTGGACCACCGACGAACTGGCGCAAGGCATGGACGCCGCCACGCTGGCGCCGCCCTACGAACTGGTGACGCTGCAGATCGGCGTGAACAACCAGTACCGCGGCCGCCCGGCCGACGATTACCGCAACGAGTTCGCCAGCCTGCTGGCCCGTGCGGTCGCGCTGGCCGGCGGCCGTGCCGCGCGCGTGGTGGTGGCGTCGATTCCCGACTGGGGCGTCACCCGCTTTGCCCGCGAGCAGGGCCGCGACCGCGCGCGCATCGCCGGGGAACTGGACGCCTACAACGCGATCGCCAGCGAGGCCTGCCGCCGCGCCGGCGTGCGTTTCGTCGACGTCACCGCCATCTCGCGCCGGCATCCCGAGCTGCTCGCCGACGACGGCCTGCACCCTTCCGCCGCGCAGTACGCCCTGTGGGCGGATGCGATCGAACCGGCGGTGCGCGCGGCGCTTCGCTCCTGATCGCAACCGCGCTGCAATTCCATCGCCGGCGCAGGACGACGCGGCGCTTCCGCGGCGGCGCCCGGGCAACCGCCGGGGAGCGGCCATGGCCGGCCGGCCCTGCCGCAACGCCCGCATCTCCGGCGCGCCCGGGCAGAGCCACGGCGGCAGGCGGATCGCGCGGCGCGCGGCGCGCGCCGGCGCCGCGCAGTGCCTGCCGGTGCGATCCGGGCGAGCCGCATCGGGCCGCCGGAACCGGCCGGGCTTGAAGGCCGGCCGGTTCCCCGCATGTCGGACGGCGTATCATTGGCCTTCTTTGCCGGAGCTTCCCATGTCCCTCGACGCCGCCACCCGCGAACGTATCGAAACCCTGCTCAAGGACCACCGCGTGGTGCTGTTCATGAAGGGCAACCGCAGCCAGCCGATGTGCGGTTTCTCCGCCGCCGCCACCAACACGCTGAACGAGCTGCTGCCGGAGTACCACACGGTGAACGTGCTGGAAGATCCGGAAATCCGCGAGGGCATCAAGGCCTACGGCGACTGGCCGACCATCCCGCAGCTGTACGTGGAAGGCGAGCTGGTCGGCGGCGCCGACATCATCCGCCAGATGTACGGCAGCGGCGAGCTGCACCAGCTGTTCGGCCTCGCCGTGCCGGACCGCACTCCGCCGGAAATCACCATCACCGACGCCGCCGCCGAGGCGATCCGCCAGGGCACCGCGAACGCGCAGGGCATGGCACTGCACCTGGAGATCGGCCCCGACCACGGCGCCGGCTTCCAGCTGGCGCCGGCCGGCGAACACGACATCGTGGCCAGCGCGAACGGACTGGAGATCCACTTCGACCCGGCGAGTGCGCAGCGTGCGAAGGGCATCGTGATCGACTGGGTCTCCACCGTGCAGGGCGAGGGCCTCAGCCTGAAGTTCCCCGGCGCCGTCGAGATCAAGTCGCTCAGCGTGCAGCAGCTCCAGCAGCGGCTGGCCGCCAACGACATCACCCTGATCGACGTGCGCCCCGCCGCCGGCCGCGCCATGGCCGCGCCGCTGGCGCAGGCCCGGGTGCTGGAAGAGGAAGGCTACGAGAGCCTGGCCAGCCTGCCCAAGGACACCGCGCTGGCCTTCATCTGCCACCACGGCATGTCAAGCCGCGCCATGGCCGAGCGCTTCGCCGCGCACGGCTTCAGCAACCTGCACAACGTGGAAGGCGGCATGGACGCGTGGGCCAGCGAGATCGACCCGGACATGCCGCGCTACTGAGCGTCACCGCACCCGGCTGACACGACGAAAACGGCGCCCTGCGGCGCCGTTTTCGCTGGCGCGGGTGCGACGGCGATCACGCCGGATCGGCGGGCAGCTCGCACGACGCGTTGAAGTCGCCGATGGCCTCGACCAGGTCGGTGACCGCCGCCTGCTCGGCCTCGCTCAGGTCGGGGTTCCAGCTGTCCAGGATCAGCACCACGCGAGTGAACGGGCTGCGGTTCCAGGCCTCGTGCTCGAAGGTGTCGTCGAAGGTGACGCAACTTCCCTCGCGCCAGGAGTGGATCTGCCCGCCCACTTGCAGCGCACAGTCGGACGGCACGATCAGCGGCAGGTGGGTGACCAGGCGGGTGTTGGTCACGCCGCGGTGCGGCAGGATATGCGTGCCCGGACGCAGCACCGAAAACAGCGCTTCCGGCGCATGGTCGCGGATGCGCACCAGCGGCACCGCCTCCAGCAGGGCGCTGGTGCGCGGACAGGCCGCGCAATGCGCTTCGTAGCGGTCGCCGTGGCGATGGAAGAAGTAGGCATCCCACGCGGCGGCGCGCCCCTCCGATCCGCGCAGCATCGACTGCGCCTGTGCGGGGTCGTCCACGCCGAGGAAGGATTCCAGCGGCTGCTCGCCGGCCAGCACGGCCAGCAGCTCGTCGCGTACCGCCGCGGTGGCCGCCTCCAGCGTCTCGTACCAGGGAAAACGCTCGCGCGGATAGAACGGCTGGCTGGGTATGTCGGGGAAATAGAGAAACAGCGGACGCTGGCGCGGATCGATCGCCGGCACCGGCTCCAGCCCGAGATGGATCGCCAACGCATGATCCACGCGGTGCAGTTCGGATCGACCGTAGCGCTCGCGCAGCGGCTCCAGCGCCGCGTCGAACAGCCGCTTGCGCCCGGCGTTGGCGTAGTTCATCGCGTACTTCACCAGCTCGCGCAGGCCCGGCGCGGTCGTGGCGTCGCCGAGCCAGCGGCCCTGCTCCTGCGCACTGCGCACCGCCACGAAGTAGGCGATCAGTGCCTGGTCCGCCCGCCCCAGTTGCTCCAGCGCGATACCGAGGCGCAGACGCGCCAGAAACAGGCGCGGCGCCAGCGCGAGAGCCCGCTGCAGATGACCGGCAGCCGTCTCGAAGTCGCCGCTGGCCAGATACACGCTGCCCAGCTGATGGGCCACGCCGGGATGGTCGGGATGCGCCCGCTCGGCTCGGCTGAGCAGCAGTATGGCCTGCGGCGCATTGCGCCGGACCAGTTCGCGATCGGCCAGGAAGACCAGCGCATCGGCGTCATCGGGTTCGCGCTCGAGCAACTGCCGGTAGGAAGATTCCGCCGCCGCCATCTGTCCGCCCTGCAACTGCGCGCGGGCGGTCTCCCGCAATGACGACGCGGGGTCGGGCGAAGGGGAAACGCTCATCGGTGCTGCTCCGCGGGTTGTGCCATGCCACTGCCGCCCGGACGAAGCGGATCGTGGTCGAACGGGCATAATAGCCGTTCGCGGCGCCGCCGCGCCCACCACACTTCACGGAGCCCGGATGTCGGTACGACTGCAAGGCCTCACCCCCGACCAGACGCGGGCCGTGTCCGCCGTCGCGCGGGCACTCGACGACGGTCGCCTCGATGTCGCCACCGCACGCATGGCCCCGCTGCTTGCCGGCCAGCCCGACCATCCCGAGGTGCAGCGCCTGCATGCCGGCATCCTGGGCATGCAGGGGCACCATCAGGAAGCCATCGCCCTGATGCGGACAGCGCTCGCCCGCCAGCCGGACGATCCGGTCTACCTCAACACGCTGGCCACCCTGCTCGGCCAGGCCGGCGAGTACGACGGCGCCATCGATGTCCTGCGCACTGCCTGCCGGCTGCAGCCGGACATGGCGCTGGCCTGGTACAACCTGGGCGTCATGCTGACCCGCAGCGTACGCAACGACGAGGCCGAAGCCGCCCTGCACAGCGCGGTGGAACTCGATCCGCACGCCACCGACGCCCGCGCCTTGCGGGCGGACATGCTGCGCATGCGCGGGCAACCGGCCGAGGCCGCCGCCGAATACCGCCGCGTGCTGGCCGAACGGGCATGGGCCGGCATGGCGTGGTGGGGCTTGGCCGACCTCAAGACCCTGCGCATGGGCGAGGCCGACGTCGCTGCCATGCAGGCCGCGCTGCGCGAACCGCGCGCCACCGATGACGACCGCATCGCGATCGGTTTCGCGCTGGCCCGCGCGCTGGACGACCAGGGGCAGTACGCCGAGTCATTGCAGGCGATCGCCACGGCGAACGCCATCGCGCGGCGGCGCCAGCAGTGGAACGCCGCCGGCTACTCGGAGGCGATCGACGCTCTGGCGGCGGCGTTCGATCCGCCGCCGGCGGGCGCGGACGAGCCCGAGCTCGGCCACGAGGTGATCTTCATCGTCGGCCTGCCGCGCTCCGGTTCCACGCTCGCCGAGCAGATCCTCGCCTCGCATCCGCAGGTCGAAGGCACCGGCGAGCTGCCGGACCTGCCGCAGGTGCTGGCCGAGGAATCGCGCCGGCGCGGGCAGCCGTTCCCGCGCTGGGTACCGCAGATGCAGCCCGCCGACTGGTCGCGACTGGGCCGCCGCTACCTCGAACGCACGGCGCACTGGCGCAAGCACCGCCCGCGCTTCACCGACAAGCTGCCGAGCAACTGGATCTACGCCGAAGCCATCCGCGCCATGCTGCCGGCTGCACGCATCGTCGGCTGCCGCCGCGACGCGCTGGAGACGTGTTTTTCCTGCTACCGCCAGCGCCTGGACAACAACGAGTACAGCCGCGACTTCGGCGACCTGGCCAGCTTCTGGCGCGACTGCGACCGCAGCCTGCGGCGGCTCGCCGCGCGCCATCCGCAGGCGGTGCTGCTGCACGACTACGAGGCGCTGCTGGCCGAGCCGGAGGCCCGCATCCGCGCCTTGCTGGACTTCTGCGGGCTGCCGTTCGACCCAGCCTGCCTGCGTTTCCATGAAAACACGCGCGAGGTGCGATCGCCCAGCGCCGGCCAGGTGCGCCAGCCGCTGCGTGGCGACACCGCGCACAGCACGCGCTACGGCGCCTTGCTCGACCCGCTGCGCACGGCGCTCGGCCTGCCGCCCTGGCAAGACTGAGCGCACGCGCGGACGCAAGATGACGCCGACCATGCCTGCACTTCCGGATGAACAGCTGGCGCTGCAAGCCGCGCAGGCGCAGGTCCTGCGCGGCGACGTGGCCGCCGCGGCGGACACGCTGGAAGCGGCCGTCGCTGCGCATCCCGAATCCGATGAACTGGCGCTGGCGCTCGCCGGCCTGGCGATGCAGCGTGGCGACCGCCCCGGCGCCGAGCGGCGCCTGCGGGGCATCCTGCAGCATGCGCCGGGCCACTTGTCCGCCGCTTTCATGCTGACGCGCCTGCTGCGCGAGCAAGGCCGGATGGTGGCCGCCGGCGAGGTCCTGACCAGTGCCTGCACGGCCGGCAGCGCCAGCATCGAGCAGCGGATCACCGCGGTGGAACTGCTCGACGACTGCGGGCGCCAGGCGCAGGCGCTGCAGCTGTGCACGGACGCGTTCGCGCGCGGCCTCGACGATCCCCGCCTGCGCGCGCACGCCGGCGCGCTGGCCTCGCAACTGGGACGTTTCGACGAAGCCCGCCGGCACCAGCAGGCGGCGCTGGCCGGCAGCCCGCTGGCGCTGGAATGGCACGTCCCGCTCGGCCTGGCCGGCCTGCAGCGGTATCGCGATCGGCAACACCCGGACCTCACGCTGTTCGAACACTGCCTGGCCCGCGACGACCTGAGCCCGCACGCGCGCAGCGGCCTGCTGTTCGCGTTGGGCAAGGCCTGCGACGACCTCGGCGAGCATGCCCGTGCCGTTGCCGCCTGGGCCGAGGCCAACCGCATCGTGCGCCAGCATCACCCATGGAATCGCAAGGCATGGCGGCGCAGCGTGGAAATGCGGCTGGCTCGGCCAACGCCACCCGTCCAGTCCAGCGGAGATCACGCCTGGACGCCTGTCTTCATCGTGGGCATGCCGCGCTCCGGCAGCACGCTGCTGGCCGAACGGCTCGCCTGCCACCCGGCGGTACGGCATCGCGGCGAGCTGCCCTGGCTGCCGACGCTGGCGGCGCGCCTGGACGCCATCGCTTCGGAGCGCGAACGCGCCGCGCAGATGCCGCTGGCCGCCGCGGCCTACGCCGCACAGCTGGTGCAGGACGATGCCCCCGCGCGCTGGTACATCGACAAGCAGCCGCACAACGTCATGCACGTGGACCTGATCCTCGCGCTGTTTCCGCAGGCGCGGATCATCCACTGCCGCCGCAACGCCCGGGACACCGCGCTCTCGCTGTGGATGCAGTCGTTCCATCCCGGCACGCAGGACTTCGCCAGCGATTTCGCCGACATCGCGGCGGTCATCCATGGCTCGCGGCGGCTGATGGCGCACTGGCAACGACGCTACCCGGCCGCCGTGCGCGAAGTGCGCTACGAGGAGCTGGTCGGCGATCCGGATGGCTGCATCGGCGCATTGGCCGACTGGCTCGGGCTGCCCGCTGCCAGCGCGCCTGCGGCACCCAACCGGGAACGCGCGATCAGCACGGCCAGCCTGTGGCAGGCCCGGCAACCCGTACACACCCGCTCGGTGCAGCGCTGGCGCGCCTACGCCACGCTGCTGCCGGAGCTTGCACGGATGGCGGACGACTGAGGATCAGCCTCCCGCGGCTTCGTCGGCGTCCGCGACCGAATAGCCCCAGTGCCGCAGCATCGGGGCGAGGATCGGCAGCGCCGGCGCCAGCGCCTCGCGGTAGCGCTTCCAGCGATCGAGTCCCTTGCGGTTCACCGGCTGGGTGACCTGCGCATAGCTGGGCGTGGCGATGAAGCCCTTGTCGCGCGCATGGCGATCGAAATGCAGCAGCGGCGTGGCGTCCTCCAGGCCGAGGAAGTCGGCGATGCGCCGCGTCTGCGCGGCCGGATCGGCCACCAGGTCCTCGTAGCGGGAAACGAACACGTTCGGCTGGAACAGCGCCACGTCGTGCAGCCAGCATTCCATCGCGGTCACGTAGGCGGTCGCCAGCTTGTCCATCGAGGCGCACGCCACCGCCAGCACGGCGGCGCGGAAGTTCTGCATGTAGTTGCTGACCAGCACGTCGCACGGATGGCGCAGGGCGAGGATGAACTTCGCCTCGGGGAACAGGCGATAGATCAGCGGCAGCCACAGCATGTTCAGCGGATTCTTGTCGACCAGCTGCGCGCTCCAGCGCCGCCGGACCTTCGAGCAGACCAGGCTCACGTAGCCCTTGCGCAATTCGTCGCACGCATGCTGGTCGAGCTTGTACAGATCCTGCGGCACCACGATGCCGTGGTCGGCAAGCTGGTCGGAAAGAATCGTGAAGAACGGCCGCTCGTCCATCGACTGCAGCGCCGGATGGGCGTCGAGCATCAGCTCCAGCAAGGTCGTGCCCGAGCGCGGGAAGCCCACGATGAACACGGGCGAGTTCGCGCTGTCCGGACCCTGCAGCTGCGGCCAGCGCCGGAACTCCTCGGCGCCGATGCGCTCCACCGCGGCCGGAAGCACCGGCGCGCCGGGGTCGAAGCGACGCGGCGCGTTGTGCTTCAGCTCCTCGATCTGGCGCGCATGCGCCTCGTGCAGCGCGGCGATCGCCCCCGGGTAATCGCGCAGCTTGTCGCAGGCCTCGGCAAGGGAGAAGAAATGCGCGTAGTCGTCGGGCGTGCGCGGACCGGCTTGTTCGAGCAGCCGCCGCGCCTGTTCGGTTTGCCCGCGTCGCAACGCAAGTTTCGCGCGCTGGTGGACGATCTCCAGCTGCGCCTCGGCATCTAGTGCCGGATAATTGCGCTCCACCTGGTCGAGCAGGGCGGCGCTGCCGTCGAGGTCGTTGACGCGCTCATAGACCGCGGCCAGCAACAGACGCGCCGGGAGATGGCCGGGCGTGCGCGCCAGCAGTTCCTCCAGCAGCACGCGGGCGATGTTCGCTTCGCCGAGCACCAGTTGCAGATCGGCCAGTTCCAGCTGCAGCGGATCGTCCAGCGAGGTCCAGTCGCGCCAGGGGCGCAGCAGCTCCTCCGCGCGCGAGTCGCGGCAGGCCGAACACGCGCGCGCAGCATGAATGCGCACCGCCGGCGAAGCAGGATCCAGCGCATGGGCGCGCAGCAAGGTGTCGCGGGCAGCCTGGTAGTCCTTCCGCTCGAGCTGCAACAGGCCCAGGTTGGCCAGCTGCTCCCGGTTGTCCGGCGCCAGCGCGATCGAACGCAGGTAAGCGTGCTCGGCCTCCTGCACGCGCCCTGCCTCGCGCAGCGCGGTCGCGTAATTGCCCCAGTGCAGCGAGTCGTCGGGATGGTTTTGCGCCAGCGCTGCATAAACCTCCAGCGCCTCGGCCAGCCGGCCCTGCTGCTGCAGGCCGATCGCGAGGAACAGGGCAAGGTCAGGGTCGTCCGGACGCTCGCTCAGGGCGGCCCTGGAAAGGCGCTCCACTTCGGCCGGTCGGCCGGATTGCAGGGCGCTGAGAATGTCGTTGATCACGTTAGAGGCACTATCCAAAAAAAGAGCCGCGCGGGTTGCCCGCGCGGCTCGTCAGCTTCAGCTACTCAGTGCTGTCCAGTCAATCAGAACGACACCGTCACGCGAGCCCAGTAGTAGCGGCCCTGCAGGTCGAAGTCGCTCGGATCGGTGTTGGCGTTGAGCGTGTTGTTGGCGTACAGGAACGGCGGCTGCTTGTCGAACAGGTTGTTCACGCCGACGTCGATGCGGGTGTTGAGCGGCTCGAAGTTGTAGCCGAGCGACACGTCGTTGTAGATCGTCGCGCCGTACTTGAACTCCACGCCGTGCAGCTGGGCGGAGGGATAGTAGGTGATTTGAGTCGGGAACGTGTCCTGGGACGGGCTCTTCGAGCCGTTGCGGAATGCACCGATGTAGCGCATGCGCCAGGAAGCGCTCCAGTCGCCCAGGTTCCAGTTCACGAAGCCGTTGCCGCGCCAGCGCGGGAACAGGCACACGCCGCCACCGCTGGGGCAGGTCGACGCCTGGCTGGAGCCGAACGGCATGAAGTGGCCGGCGTCGTGGAACACCGTGTTGGCATCGGTGCCCGGTGCGGTCTGCTGGTCGTAGCGCGACATGTAGGTCGCGTCCAGGCCCACCACGAACTTGCCGAACGAGAACTCCGGCAGGGCATAGCGGCCGGAGAAGTCGACGCCCGACACGTCCGTGCGACCCAGGTTGCCGGTCGGCTCGACGATCTGCGCGATCTGGCCGGGGTTGGCGCTGCTGGCCGGGAAGCGGGTGATCAGCGGGCAGTACTGGGTGGCGCCGTTGTAGCAGAGGTCGAGCACGGTCTGCGCGCCGATCGAGGAGATCGTGTCGTTCAGGTACAGGTGCCACACGTCGGCGCTGAGCGACAGCCCCGGCACGTAGCTCGGCGAGTAGACGAAGCCGACGTCGAACGACTTGCCCTTCTCCGGTCCGAGCGGGAAGCCGGCGTACTGCGAGCCGGAGGAAATGCCCTTGATCTGCTGCCCGAGCGCCACGTCCTGGTTCACGAAGCTGCCGTCGGTCGGCACACCCACGCAGGCCGGGTTGGCGGCGGTGATGCCATTGCAGGGATCGCTGCTGAGCTTCGGCGCGTCGCTGATCGGCGCACCGTAGACGTTGCCGATGGTCGGCGCACGGAACACCTCCGACACCGTGCCGCGCAGCAGCAGGTCGGTGATCGGGCGGTATTCCACCGCGAACTTGGTGTTGTTGGTGCTGCCGAAGGTGCTGTACTTCGAGTAGCGGTCGCCGATGGTGATGTTCAGCGCCTGCGCGAACGGCATGTCGGACAGGATCGGCACGAACACCTCGGCGTAGGCCTCCTTCACGTTGTAGCCGCCGCGCAGCGGCGAGCTGCACTGGCTGCCCAGGGTGCAGTTGCCGGTGGCCGGGTCGATCAGCAGCAGCGGATCGATTTCCGAACGGGTGTATTCCTTGCGGTAGGAAGCGCCCGCGGCCAGCTGCACCGTGCCGGCCGGCAGGTCGAACAGGCCGCCGTTGACGTCGGCCGAGTAGACACGCTCGATCGCGAAGTTGTTGCTGATCGCCGGCACCGCGGCGGCCTGCAGCGCCGCCACCGAGTTCGGGTCGAACAGGTTGAACGGGTTGAACGGCGTGCAGCCGCCGATGATGTTGCCCGGGGTGCCGCACTTCACGACGCCGTCGGTGTCCATGAAGGACGGGCCGAGGTCCGCGTTGAGCTTGTCCTGGTTGGGCAGGCCGCGGGTGATGGTCTGCTGCGAGAAGTGGCCGTAACTCATGCCCACGTCCCAGTTCCAGTCGTGGTTCAGCAGGTTGAAGTCACCCTTGAAGCCGGTGTGGATCTGGTCGGTGGTGGTGCCGAAGTTGGCCGAACGGTTGCCGGCGGAGACCAGGCGCGCGCGGTAGTCGTTGGCTGAGGACGAGAATTCCGTGCCGAACGGGTTGTAGTAGCTGTCGGCCGAGATCACCGCGCCGTACGGGGCGCCCAGCAGCGCCGGGGCCAGCTGGAAGCCCGAGCTGGTCTTGTTGTGGTACGCATCCATGTAGGCCTGGACGTGGTCACCGAGGTTGTAGGTGCCCTTCAGCCACAGGCTGGTGCGTTCCTGCGGGGTCTGGATCAGGTTGACCGTCGCGTAGTTGTACTTGTCGGCATTGGTGAAGCAGTGGTAGTCGGTGGCGATGTTCTGGCCGCTGGCGCCCGGGTTGAGCGCAACGTGGTCGTCACCATTGGGGCAGTTGTACTGTCCCGGACCGGTACCGACATACTGCGACGGGAGCTGGACGCGGCCATAGGCCGGGAAGCTGGAGCCGCCGATGTAGCTGTAGATCGGGGTCTGGCTGCTGCCGTAGATCGACACCGCGTTCTTGGAGAAGTCGCGGTTCTTGGCCAGCACGGCTTCGGTCTTGTTGTAGTCGACGCCGCCCATGATGCTGCCCTTGTCGGACGTCTGGCCGAACGTGAAGGTGTAACCCTTCGAGCGACCGTCGGCATGGCCGGACTGACCGTAGTTCACCGTGAACTGGGCGCCCTGGTAGTCCTTCTTCAGGATGAAGTTGACCACGCCGCCGATCGCGTCGGAGCCGTACACCGAGGAGGCGCCGTCGGTCAGCACTTCGATGCGCTCGATCATGTCGGCCGGGATCGAGTTCGGATCGCCGTTGATGATGCGCTTGCCGTCGATCAGGATCAGGGTGCGCTGGCTGCCGAGGCCGCGCAGGCCGATCGAGGAGGCACCGGTGCCGCCGGCGTTGTTGACCTGCGGGTTGACGTTGCCGCCGGTCACCGCCGGCAGCTGCTGCACGATGTCGCCCAGCGTGAGCTTGCCGGTGGCCTTGATCTGCGCCGCGTCAATGGTCACGACCGGGTTGGACGTTTCCAGGTCCACGCGGCGGATGTGCGAGCCGGTGACCACGACGGTCTGCAGCGTCTGGGCCTTTTCCTGGCTGGGCTTGCTGGTGTCCTGGCTGCCCGTGTCCTGGGCGAACACCGTGCCCGAAGCGCCTACCGCGATGACCGCACCCATCGAAAGCGCGAGGCGGACTGCTGAAGAAAGTTTTGTGACCCCAAGTTTCATTAAGACACCCTCCAGTTAATTATTGTCGTGGACAGAACCCGTTCGGGTTCTGTCCAGAAGCACGATCCATCCGTTGTCAGACCCGCGGACTTCAGACTCATGGAACCCAAACCCGGGCGATACTAACAGGCAGATAACACTTGTGTGAACTCATTTCCGACGCGCACCCTGCCTGGGCGGCTCGGTAATCGTTCTGCGCGTCCCGCGGTCTGGTCGATCATTCACCCACGCCGCCGACCTTCCGGCGGCTACTTTATTACCTTGCGTTTACGTATTGTCAACATTCTCGGAACGAAACTTTTTGCGTCTGACACCTCCCGCCTCGTCCGGCGCCCGCGCCTGTCGCGCGACAGGCCCGATCCGCTCCCCCGCCGGAAACTCGTGCAGGCCGGACGCGTTCCGTTGCTTCACCCGGCGCGGCCCGTCCCGGCATCAGTCCGTCTCGACATCGGCCTCGAAGCGCAGGTGCTTCACGCTGCGCCCGTTGCGGCGCACCAGCTTGAGCGCCTCGATGCCGATCTTGATGTGCGCCTCGACGAAGCGCGAGGTGATGCCGCGGTCGCTCGCTTCCGTCTTCACGCCTTCCGGCACCATCGGCTGGTCGGACACCAGCAGCAGCGCGCCGCACGGGATACGGTTGGCGAAGCCGGCGGCGAAGATCGTGGCGGTTTCCATGTCCACCGCCATGCAGCGGGTGCGCCGCAGGTAGGCCTTGAAGGTGTCGTCGTGTTCCCACACGCGGCGGTTGGTGGTGTACACCGTGCCGGTCCAGTAGTCGTGGCCGAGGTCGCGGATCATGGTGGAGACCGCGCGCTGCAACTGGAACGCCGGCAGCGCCGGCACCTCCGGCAGCAGGTAGTCGTTGCTGGTGCCCTCGCCGCGGATCGCCGCGATCGGCAGCACCAGGTCGCCGAGTTGGTTCTTCTTCTTGACCCCGCCGCACTTGCCGAGGAACAGCGCGGCCTTCGGCCCGATCGCGCTGAGCAGGTCCATCATGGTGGCCGCGTTGGGGCTGCCCATGCCGAAGTTGATCAGGGTGATGCCGTCGGCGGTGGCGCTCGGCATCGGCCGATCGCGCCCCTGCACCTCCACGCCGTGCCACTGCGCGAACAACTCCACGTAGTGGCCGAAGTTGGTCAGCAGGATGTGCTCGCCGAACTGCTCGAGCGGAACGCCGGTGTAGCGCGGCAGCCAGTTGGAAACGATTTCCTGTTTGCTTTTCATGAATGAAGCGATGCCCGATGGAGTTGCCGGCGACGCCACGCCGGCGGGATGCCAGGTCAGTCGCCATCTTAGAGCCTGTTCGTCCGCGCCCGACGCCGCCGCCGTCGCACCGGGCGCCCTCGCGCGTGCCACCGATCGCCGCCGTGCGACCATCGGGCAAATGCCGCCACCGCGGCCACCATGCTATGTTCCCCCTGCCACTGATGATCGGGGGGTCACGTGATGAGGATGGGCCTGGCAATCGATGCATCCTGCGACCTGCCGCAGGAATTCCTGCAGAAGCACCGTATCGCGATCATGCCGATCACCGTGCGCCTGGACAACGAAGTCTTCATGGACGACCGCAAGCCGGCCGAAATCCAGCGCTTCATCGACCGCCGCCTGGGCAACCGCAGCCACTCGGCGGAGACCGAACCCTGCCCTGTGGAAGAGGTGCAGAAGCTGTTCCTGGAGAAGCTGGTGCTGGAGCATGACTGCGTGTTCTGCCTGACCATCACCGCCACCCGCAGCCCGATCAACGAAAACGTCAACAAGGCCAGCTTCGCGATCCTCAAGAACTACCGCCAGGTGCGCGAGAAGGCCGGCGTGCCCGGCCCGTTCATGATGCGCGTGGTGGATACCGGCAATGTCTTCACCGGCGCGGCGCCGGCGATCTACGAGGCGGCCCGGCTGATCGCGGCCGACGAGCCGCCGTCGACGATCCGCGAGCGGCTTGTCCACATCGCCAACCACAGCTACGGCTACATGCTGCCGCGCGACCTGATTCACCTGCGCAACCGCATCAAGAAGCGCGGCGACCGCAGCGTCAGCCTGCTCAGCGCGATGGTCGGCACGGCGCTCGACATCAAGCCCATCCTGCGCTGCTTCCGCGGCGACACCAACCCGGTCGGCAAGGTGCGCGGCTTCGAGCAGGGCGCGGAGGCGCTGTTCGGCTACGTCACGCGGCGGGTGCGCGCCGGCCTGCTGGTGCCGGTGGTCTGCGTCAGTTACGGCGGCGACCTCGAGGTGCTGCCGCACCTGCCGGGCTACACCGAGCTGCGCCAGGCCTGCACGGAGTGCGGCGTCGAACTGATGGAGGCGCCGATGAGCATCACCGGCATGGTCAACGTGGGCGAAGGCGCGGTGACGGTCGGCTTTGCCGCCGAGGAGCACGAGGTCGAGTTCTGAGCCCCGCCGCTCAGAACCCGTAGTTCAGGAAGCCGCCGTCCACCGCCAGCACCTGGCCGGTGACGTAGCTGGCCGCCGGCAGGCACAGGAAGGCGATCGCCGCGGCCACCTCTTCCGGCTCGCCGATGCGCCTGAGCGGCGTGCGATCGAGCACCTCGTCCAGGTAGTCGGCGTCGGCCAGCGCGGGATCGGTGCGCTGGGTGCGGATGTACCACGGCGCCACCGCGTTGACGCGGATGCCGTCCACCGCCCATTCGGCCGCCAGGTTGCGGGTGAGCTGGTGCAGCGCCGCCTTGCTCATGCCGTAGGGCGCACCGGTGCGCACGTGGGTGACGCCGGAGACCGAGCCCACGTTGACGATCGCCGCATTCGCGTGCTGCACCAGCTGTGGGTGAGCCAGCCGGCACATCTCGAAGGCGGAGAACAGGTTCTGCTCGAAGATCGCGCGGTATTCGTCTTCGCGATAGTCAAGCGTGGCGCCGGGCTGGTTGCCGCCTGCATTGTTGACCAGCAGCGATACCGGTGCGCCGAGGTCGGCGATCCAGTCGAACACCGCCAGGCGATCTTCCGCCTCGGCCAGGTCCGCACCGAACGCCAGCACCTCGACCGTGGCGAATTCGTCGGCCAGCTCCACCCGCACCTGTTCGAGGTAATCCTCGTCGCGCGCCACCAGCAGCAGGTCGGCGCCGAGTCCGGCCAGCTCGCGCGCGGTGGCGTAGCCGATGCCCTTGCTGGCGCCGGTGATCAGGGCGGTGTGGCCTTGCAGTTGCCAGGCGTCGAGACGGCTGTTCATGGGCGCAGCTTAAAGCGCCCGGGCGATGCCTTGCCAGCCAGGCCGCCGCGGCGGGACACTCGGCGACGCCGATTCCACACGAGAACCGCCATGAAACCGCTGCCGCCCCTGTTTTGCGTCCTTGCCCTCGCCGCCTGCTCCGGCAAACCGCCGGAGCCGCAGGCCAAGCCGGCGCAACAGGTGGCCACGCCGTTCGACGAGATGAAGAAGGCCGAGCAGCGCGCCAAGGACGTGCAGAAGACGGTCGACCAGCAGGCCGAGGAGCAGCGCAAGCAGATCGAGGCGCAGAGCCAGTAGGCGGTCAGCCCCGCACGCCGCTCAGCGCGGACTGCACAGGCAGTCCGCGTAGATGTTCGGCGTGCCCGCCTTCGCGTTGCGCAGCAGCTGCAGTTCCGGCGCCAGCGCGGGCAGCTCGGCGAACCAGGCCGGCAGGCGCACGCCCCACGACTGCAGCACGTGCAGGCCGGCGTTCTGGTTGAGCCCGATCAGGAAGCGCTCGAAGCCGCCCAGCGGCGCTTCGACGTAGCGCACCGGATAGCCCTTGCCGAGTTTGGCCAGGCTGGCCGCGTCGGCGACAGCGTCCCGCAGCCCGCCGAGCTGGTCGACCAGGCCGCGTTCGAGCGCCTGCTGGCCGGTCCACACCCTGCCCTGCGCGACCGCGTCGATCGCCTCGTAGCTCTTGCCGCGCGCCTTGGCCACGTTGCCGACGAAGTCGCGGTAGCCCTTGTCGATGATCGCCTGGATCACCGTGCCGACCTTCGGATCGAGCGGGCGGCTGATGTCGAACGCGCCGGCCAGCGGGCCGGTGCCGACGCCATCGCTGCGGACGCCGAGCTTGGCCAGCGTGTTCGGCACCGTGTAATACATGCCGAAGATGCCGATCGAGCCGGTGATGGTGTTCGGCTCGGCGTAGATGCGGTTCGCGTTCATCGCGATCCAGTAGCCGCCGCTGGCCGCCACGTCGCCCATCGACACCACCACCGGGATGCCCGCGCGGCGGGTCAGTTCGATCTCGCGGCGGATCTGCTCGGCCGCGTACACCTCGCCGCCGGGCGAGTTGACCCGCAGCACCAGCGCCTTGGTCTTGCGGTCCTCGCGCGCGCTGCGGATCAGCGCTGCGGTGGATTCGCCGCCGATCGAGCCGGCCGCGCGCCTGCCGCCGGCGATCTCGCCCTCGGCCACCACGATCGCCACGCCGGGCGCGAACAGGTCGCCGTCGCGCAATGCGCCGGCCGCGTAGCGGGCGGACTCGACCTGGCGGAAGCTGTGGCCCTTGCGATCGGCCGGAATGCCTTCCTTGCGCATCATCGCGATCAGCTCGGCACGGGTGGCCAGGCCGTCGACCAGGTGCTGGTCCAGCGCCAGCCGGGCCAGGTCGCCCTCGGTGCTGGCGATATGCTGCGGCAGGTTGTCGATGTCGTCGCGCAGCGTCGCCGGATCCAGCTTGCGCATCGCCGCCACCTCGGCGAGCCAGCCGTCCCACAGGCCGCCCATCCAGTAGCTGTCGGCCTGTTTCGCCTCGGCCGAGGCGTGGTCGAGGATGTACGGCTCGGCCGCGCTCTTGAACTCGCCGACGCGGAACAGGTGCACGTCGACGCCGAGCTTGTCCAGCAGGTCCTTGTAGAACAGCCGGTAGTTGGCCAGCCCGGTGATCATCACGCCGCCCTGCGGGTCGACCAGCAGGCGGTCGGCGTGCGCGGCCAGGTAGTACTGGCCCTGGTCCAGGTTCACCGCCCAGGCCACCACCGGCTTGCCCGCCGCACGGAAACGGTCCAGCGCCGCGCCGAGCTCGCGCAGCGCGGCAAAGCCGCCGCCCTGCAGCTCGTCCGGCAGCAGCAGGATGCGGCTGATCCGCCTGTCCTTCGCCGCCGCATCGATCGCGCCGACCAGGTCGCGCAGCTGCACCTGCTTCGGCTGCTCGCCGGACAGGCCGGCCAGCGCGCGCTGCAACGGATCGATGCTGTACTGCTCGACCAGCTGGCCCTGCAGCTTGATCACCAGCACGCTGTCGTTCTGCACCGCGCGCTCCATCCGGCTGCCGGCGATGCCGGCGGTCAGCAGCAACAGCAGCACGGCCAGCACGCCGAAGAACACCAGGTTGAGGATCACCAGCCGCAGCAGGTTAATGCCGCGCCCGAGCGTGCGTAGAAAGGCCCAGAAGCTGTTGCGGCGAGGCGGCGGCGGGGGAAGCGTCATGGAAATATCCGGAATCGTCGGGGCAAGCGTAGCCGGTCAGGCCGACGCGGTCATCGGCAGGCGCCCGCGCCAGCGCTGTTTCCACGCGCTGCGCCAGAAGCGGGTGAACAGCATCGCGGCGGCGACGGACAAGCCGGCGATCAGGCCGATCCACATGCCGCGCGCGCCCATGCCGTGGTGGAAGGCCAGCCACCAGCCCGTCGGCATGCCGACGATCCAGTACGCGAACAGGGTGATCGCCATCGGCACGCGGGTGTCCTTGAGGCCGCGCAGCGCGCCGTTGGCGGCGACCTGGATGCCGTCGGAAAACTGGAACAGCCCGGCCAGCATGATCAGCTGCGCGGCCAGCGCAATCACCTTCGGCTCGTGCGTGTACAGCGCGGCGATGAAATGCGGCAGGCCCAGCATCAGGCCGGCCGAGAACAGCTGCGTCACCAGCGTGAGGCCGATCCCGCAGAAGCCGGCGTAGCGCACGCCGCGCTCGTCGCCGCGGCCCACCGCGTTGCCCACGCGCACGGTGATCGCCATGGCCAGGCCGAGCGGAATCATGAAGAACAGCGAGGCGATGTTGATCGCCACCTGATGGCTGGCGATCACGTCCTCGCCCAGCGTGGCGATGATCAGCGCGGTGGCCACGAACAGCCCGGCCTCGGCCAGCAACGTCACCGCCATCGGCGCGCCGATGTGCACCAGCTGTCCGATCCGGCGCAAGTCCGGCCACTGGAAACGATCGAACAGGCCCAGCCCGCGGTAGTTGCGCCGGAAGATCACGTAGACGCCGAACGCCAGCAGCTCCAGCCACAGCACGATCGCGGTGGCCACGCCGCAGCCGTGCGCGCCCTGCGGCGGGATGCCCAGCTTGCCGAACATCAGCACGTAGCCCAGCGGCACCAGCAGCAACAGGCCGCCGAGGCTGAAGTACATCGATGGCCGGGTCAGCGACAGGCCCTCGGACAAGCCGCGCAGCGCGAAGTAGCAGGTCAGCGCCGGCGCGCCCCAGCTGATCGCCAGCAGGAAGCGCTGCACGTCGTGGCGCAGGCTCGCGGTCACCCCGATCAGCTCGATCAGCGGCCCGGCATGGCGCACCGCGAACCACAGCAGCGCACCCATGCCCAGCGCCAGCCACAGCGCCTGCTGGAACACCGCACCCACCTCGCCGCGCCGGCCCGCGCCGTCGAGCTGGGCCACCGACGGCGGCACCGCCATCATCATGCCGATGCCGCAGACGATCGCCAGCGACCAGATGCTGGCGCCCACCGCCACCGCGCCCAGCACGTGCGCGCTGACGTGGCCGGCCAGCACCGCATCGATCACGTTGCTGCCCACCGCGGCCAGCTGCGCGGCGATCAGCGGCAGCGCGAGGCGCACGGTGGCGCGCACCTCGTGCAGCAAGTGGGCGCGCTCGGGACGAAAGGGTTTCATGGGCACAGCAGACTCCAGGGCCGGCCATTCTACCTGAGCCATTCGTCACGCCCGCCGTGCCACCGGCGCGTGCGAAGATCGCCCGCTGCACCGGACGGGAATCGCGATGAAGCAGCTGACCAGCCACGAAGGACTGCACTGCGCCAACTGCGGCGCCACGATGCAGGGCGAGTTCTGCCACGAATGCGGGCAGTCGATCCACAGCGTGCTGAAGCCGATGCACCACATGGTCGAGGAGACCGTCGAGACGGTGCTGCACATCGACGGCCGCATCGTGCACACGTTGCCGCCGCTGCTGCTCAAGCCCGGCTTCCTCACCCTGGAATACTTCGCCGGCCGGCGCGTGCGCTACATCGCGCCGTTCCGGCTGATGTTCGTGCTGTGCCTGCTGTCGTTCTTCGTGGTCCACCTGGCCATCGACCAGGTCGCCGACAAGCTCCCCGCGAACGGCCAGCCGCTGGTGAGCGTGGACAGCCGGGCGATCGAGGCTGCCACCAGCCCGGCCGAAGTGCGCAGCGCGCTGCAGGACGAACTGCAGCGTCTGCAGAAATCCCGCGACAGCGGCGTGCTGCCGCCGAACCTGCTGGCCCAGGTCGATGCCGGTGAACAGAAGCTTCGCCGCGTGGCCGATCGGCGCCTGGCCGCACTCGGCGAGGCGCCGATGCCGGCCGCCTCGCTCGCCATCCCGCCGGCCGCCGCAACGGTGAAGCCCGGCCGCGACACCATGCCGCCCGCTGTAGCGCCCGAGGCGTACGACGATGGATCGGGACCGGTGCGGATCGCCTGGCTGCCGGATCTGGCCAACGCACGCCTGACCGCGCTGGGCCACCAGTTGCAGAAGAACTGGCACGCCTACAAGCACGGCGATCCCGCGGCCAGTGCCGAGGCGAAGCAGCGCATGATCAACGGCGTGTTCAGCGATCTGCCACCGGTCATGTTCGTGCTGATCCCGGTGTTCGCCGGCCTGCTCAAGCTGTTCTACGTATTCCGCCGGCGGCTGTACATGGAGCACTTGATCGTGGCCCTGCACAGCCACGCCTTCATGTTCCTCAGCCTGCTGCTGACCATCCTCGTCGGCATGCTGTCGACCTGGCTGCAGCCGCACGCAGCCTGGGCCGGCCACGCGCTGGGCTGGCTGCAGGCGGCGCTGATCCTATGGATTCCGACGGGATTGCTGCTCATGCAGAAGCGGATCTACCGCCAAGGCTGGCCGATGACCCTGCTGAAATTCTGGTTCGTCGGCTGGGGCTACTTCTGGCTGCTGATATTCGCCCTGATGGTCGCCCTGGTGCTCGGCGCGGCCCACTGAAGCCGTTTTCAGGCTCGCCGCGCAGCGGGTTTTGCACAGCGTCACGGGCCTGTCAAGGCGACCTCGAGTGCCGCGTCAATTGTGTGAACTGTGTCCGGCAGGCGTTTGCAGCCCATTGACTTCAAAAGATATTTTTACGTGACCAAAACCTCGTCAGGGCGTCAGGAAAGGCGTCACGGCGCGCTTTGAGGCGCCCCCTCCCCGCTGCATCCACAGACTTATCCACAGCTATTGTGGATAAGCGCAAAAACCTCCCGGGGATAGCTACTTACCGGCGACTCCTCGATAACCGGGCAGCAAGTTCGCGCAACTCGGTGGCAACGGCCGTGCCTGGCATCGCCGCGATCGAGCCGTGGGTCTCGCAGGGCCGGCAGTTACACTGGCCCGCCACGAGGTAGCCCATGCCCGCCGTTCTTCGCGTCGCCCTGCCGGTACCCCTGCCAACCCTGTTCGACTACCTGCCGCCCGTGGCGGGCGAGGCTGGCGTGGGCAGCCGGGTGCTGGTGCCGTTCGGCCGCCATCGACGGGTCGGCGTGGTGGTGGCGATCGACGCCGAAGCCGCGGTGGACGGCGGCCGGCTGAAGCAGGTGCTGCGGCTGCTCGACGACGCCCCGCTGCTCGATGCCGAGCTGATGCAGACCTTGGCCTGGGCCGCCGACTACTGGCTCGGCGCGCCAGGCGAGGCCTATGCCAACGCCTTGCCGCTGGCCTTGCGCGAGGCCAGGCCGCTGCCGCCGATCGGCAACGAATACTGGTCGCTCACCGGCGCCGGCCGCAGCGCCCACGATGCCGGCAGCCGCCGCGGCGCCAGCAAGTCACTGCTGGCCCTGCTGGCCGGCGGCGCCCTGAGCGCGCAGGAACTGGGCGAGCGCCAGGGCGGCTGGCGCGAGCCGGCGCGCCGGCTGGCCGCGGCCGGCCTGCTCGAACGCAGCGAGCGCCCGCCGCCCGTTCGCCCGCTGCCGTCCTCGACCGCCCCGCAACTCAACGACGAGCAGCAGCAGGCGGTCGCCGCCGTCGGCGCCAGCCTCGGCCAGTACCAGCCGTTCCTGCTCGACGGCGTCACCGGCAGCGGCAAGACCGAGGTCTACCTCGCCTTGATCGAACAGGTGCTGGCGCAGGGCAGGCAGGCGCTGCTGCTGGTGCCGGAGATCGGCCTGGCGCCGCAGACCGTGCGCCGCCTGCGCGAGCGGCTGGGGGTGAGCGTCGAGGTGCTGCACTCGAACCTGTCCGAAGGCGACCGCGCGCGCGCCTGGCTGCGCGCCCGCGCCGGCAGCGCACGGGTGATCCTGGGTACCCGCTCGGCGGTGTTCACGCCGCTGCCGCAAGCCGGCCTGATCATCGTCGACGAGGAACACGACGGCGCCTACAAGCAGCAGGAAGGCTTCCGCTACCACGCCCGCGACCTGGCCCTGGTGCGTGCCCGCGCGCTGGGCGTGCCGGTGCTGCTGGGCTCGGGCACGCCGTCGCTGGAATCGCTGGCGAACGCCGAGGCCGGCCGCTACCGCACCTTGCATCTTCGCGCCCGTCCCGGCGCGATCCGACCGCCGCAGGTGCAGATCATCGACATGCGCGCGCAGCGGCTGGAGCACGGCCTGTCGCCGGCGCTGCTCGGCGCCGTGGCGGACACGGTGGCGCGCGGCGAACAGGCGCTGGTGTTCCGCAACCGCCGCGGCTATGCGCCGGTGCTGCTGTGCCACGCTTGCGGCTGGCACGCCGGCTGTCCGCGCTGCGAGCGGCCGCTGACCCTGCACGCCGGCCGGCGCCAGCTGATCTGCCACCATTGCGACTACCGCCAGCGCGTTCCCGTCGCCTGCCCGACCTGCGGCGCCAGCGACCTGAAACCGCAGGGCCAGGGCACCGAGCGGCTGGAGGAAGCGCTGGTCGCGCAGTTCCCGCAGGTGCCGGTGCTGCGCGTCGATCGCGAGACCACCCGCCGCCGCGACGCGTTCGAGCAGTTGCTGGCCACGCTCAGGGACGACCGGCCGGCGATCCTGGTCGGCACCCAGATGCTGGCCAAGGGCCACGACCTGCCCAACCTCACCCTGGTCGCGATCGTCGGCGTGGACGAAGGCCTGCACAGCATCGACTTCCGCGCCGGCGAGCGGCTGGCGCAACTGCTGGTGCAGGTGGCCGGCCGTGCCGGGCGCGCGCGCAAGCCGGGCCGCGTGGTGCTGCAGACGCACCAGCCGGAACATCCGCTGCTGCGCAGCCTGCTGGCGCAGGGCTACGCCGCCGCGGCGCGCGAGCTGCTGGCCGAGCGCCGGCTGATCCAGCTGCCGCCGTACAGCCACCAAGTGCTGTTGCGTGCCGAGGCGCCGCAGCGCGAGCAGGTCGATGCGTTCCTCGCCGCGGCGCGCGCCGCGCTGCCGGTCAACGCGCAGTTGCAGATCGCCGGCCCGATGCCCGCGCCGATGCCGCTGCGCGCAGGCCGGCATCGCGGCCAGCTGCTGCTGGAGGCGGCCAGTCGCCGCACGCTGCACGGCATGCTGCGCTCATGGCAGCTGGCGCTGATCGCGCTGCCGTCGGCGCGGAAGGTGCGCTGGTCGCTGGATGTCGATCCGATCGACCTGTATTGAGCGCGCTCAGTTCGCGTCCGGTTTCAGCGAACCCGGCTTCACCAGCCAGCGCACTGCCAGCATGCCCAGCTCGTAGAGCAGGCACATCGGCACCGCCAGCATGATCATCGAGGTGATGTCCGGCGGGGTGATGAAGGCGGCGATCGCGAACGCGCCGACGATGGCGTAGCGCCGGCTGCTGCGCAGCTTGTCCAGGTCGACCACGCCCACCGCGGCGAGGATCACCACCGCCACCGGCACCTCGAAGCACAGCCCGAACGCGAAGAACATCAGCATCACGAAATCGAGGTAGTGGGTGATGTCGGTCATCATCTCCACCCCCTGCGGCGTGATCGCGGTGAGGAAGCGGAACGCCGCCGGCAGCACCAGGAAATAGGCGAACGCACAGCCAAGGTAGAACAGCACCAGCGCCGCGGCGAGCAGCGGCCGCGCCAGGCGCTTCTCGTGCCTGTACAGGCCCGGGCTGACGAAGGCCCACAGCTGGTACAGGATCATCGGCATGCTGATGAACAGCGCCGCGTAGAACGCCAGCTTCAGCGGGGTGACGAACGGGCTGGCGACCTCGGTGGCGATCAGGTGTGCGCCCTCGGGCAGCCGCGCCACCAGCGGCGCGGCCAGTTCCGCATACAGGCGGTTGGCGAACGGCACCAGCACCAGCAGCACCACCAGCACGGTGGCGCTGGCCTTGAGCAGGCGCGAACGCAGCTCCAGCAGGTGCGAGAACAGGCCCTGCTGGAGGTCGACGTCGGGTTCAGGCGCGGCCATGCGGCGACTCCGAGACTGTCGGCGCGGCCGCAGCGGTGCCGGCGAACAGGTCGCCGGTGGCGCGATCCGGTCCCGGTTCGGGTTCCGCAGTCGCTTCCGGCTCGACGGCGGGGCCGGCGACCGCGGCGGGCGGTTCGTCCGCCACCGTCCGGGCAGCCACCGAGGCGGCGTTCTGCACCTCGCGCACCTGCGCCAGGGTGGCGTCCAGCTCGCTCTGCGCCGCTTCCGCCTTCGCCGCGGCCTCGCGCGCGGCGCGCTTGATTTCCTCGATCTGCAGCTCGCGCTCCACCTCCGCGCGCACGTCGTCCCAGCCGCTGCGCATGCGCCGCAGCAGGGCGCCGGCGGTACGCGCGGCGCCCGGCAGTTTCTCCGGGCCGAGCACGATCAGCGCGATCAACGCGAGCAGCACCAGCTTGCCGAAGCTGATCTCGATCATCGCCGCAACCCGCCCGTCGCCGCGGCTTACTTCGGGTCGCTGGAGTCGCGCTGGCCCTGCGTCGCCTTGTCAGCGGGGCTGGCCGGCGGATCGGCGCGCAGGCGCTCGGCCTCGTCCTTGCGCTTGGCCTCGTCCTCGTCGCCGTTGAGGCCTTTCTTGAAATCCCGCATGGCGTTGCCGAGGTCGGAGCCGATGTTGCGCAGCTTGCCGGTGCCGAAGATCACCACCACCACCACCAGCAGGATTATCAGATGCCAGATGCTCATGAATTACCTCGAAAACGGACGGAACCGGAAACCCATCGCGCCACGCGCGCCGGCCTTTCCGTATCAGCGTGAAGTGTACTCTTCGAGCCGGTCGCGAAAGTCGACCACGGGCGCCGGCACGTTGCTGACGCCGCCCTCGAAGATGCGCCGCGGCGTAATGCCCGCGCCGTACACCGCGGCGTTCGCATCATAGTCGATACGCAGCGCCGAACCGTCCAGCGCCACGCCGGCGAACAGGCCGCGGCTGCGCGAGTAGGAGTAGATCTCGGCCTTCATCTGCGCGTCGGTGGAGGCGCTGGCGGTGCGCCCGACCGGGCCGGCCGCGGCGGAGGCATCGGCGCCGAGGGTGAACTTGCCGTTGACGATCGAATCCACCCCGCGCTGGGTGCGGAAGACCAGGATCACGTCGGTCGAGGACACGCCGGCCTGGAAGCCCACGCTGCCGCCGGTCATGGTGATGAAGCTGGGGTTGGACCAGGTGCCGTCGGCGCCTTTCACCGAGATCAGGCCTTCGCCGCGGCGGCCGCCGAAGATGAAGCCGGCCTTGATCATGTCCGGGATCACCGCGATCGCCCTGGCGTTCTGCAGCAAATCCTTCGGGATCGCCTTGTCCGGCGCCTGCATGATGTCGTTGAGCACGCGCACGGCGTTGCTGGCGCGTACCAGCGGCGGATCCTCGGCGTGCACGGCCATGGCCGGCAGCAACAGGGCCATTCCGGCCAGCAGCAGGCGTTGCAGCGATGTCTTCAACATGGGGCAGCTCCACTCGGGTTCGGGGGAAGGCCCGGCGCCACGCGGTGCGCCGGGCTTGTGGCAGACTGCGCGGTTCCAGCGGCCACGACTGTCACGATGCCACGCAGCAACCACTATACCGGCGTTGCCGGCGATTCCGACGCGCCGGCCGCTCCGTCCGTTCAGGCAGCCGTGCTGCTGGTCAACCTGGGCACGCCGACCGCGCCGACCGCGCAAGCGGTGCGGCCGTACCTGGCCGAATTCCTCGGCGACCCGCGGGTGATCGACTACCCGCGCTGGCTGTGGTGGCTGATCCTGCACGGGGTGATCCTGCGCGTGCGGCCGAAACGTTCGGCGCATGCCTACGCGCGGATCTGGGACGAACGCGGCTCGCCGCTGCGCTACGGCAGCGAGGCGCTGGCGGCCGGCCTGCAGGCCGAACTGGACCGGCAGCGCCCCGGCACGCTGCGGGTGGCGCTGGCGATGCGCTACGGCGAGCCCTCGGTAGCGCAGACGATCGAACGGCTGCAGCGCGAGGGCGTGCGCCGGCTGCTGGTGCTGCCGCTGTACCCGCAGTATTCGGCCACCTCCACCGGCTCGGTGATCGACGCGGTGGCCGACACCCTCAAGCAGCTGCGCTGGCCGCCGGAGCTGCGCTTCGTCAACGACTACCACGACGACCCCGGCCACATCGAGGCGCTGGCGACGAGCATCGAGCGCTGGTGGGCGGCGCACGGCCGCGGCGAGAAGCTGCTGCTGTCGTTCCACGGCATTCCCGAGCGCTACGTGCGACTGGGCGATCCCTACGCGGAACAATGCCGACGCACTGCGAAGCTGCTTCGCGAGCGGCTGCGGCTGGGCGAAGACGGAATGGTCGTCAGCTTCCAGTCGCGGGTGGGCCGCGAACGCTGGCTGCAGCCGTACACCGACGCCACCGTGCGCCAGCTCGCCGCCGACGGCGTGCGCAAGCTCGACGTGGCCTGCCCCGGCTTCGCGGTGGATTGCCTGGAGACGCTGGAAGAGATCGCGATGCAGAACCGCGATTTCTTCGTCGCCGCCGGCGGCGAGGCACTACGCTACATCCCCGCACTGAACGACGGTGCGGAGCAGGTGGCCAGCCTCGCCGCACTGGTGCGCCGGCACCTGGGCGGCTGGCCGGAAGCGGCGGCGTGAGCGACCCGCGCGAACGCCGCATCGCGCTGCCGCACCTGGAACTGGCCGCGCAGGTCTGGGGCGGCGACAGCCTGCCGCCGCTGCTGGCGCTGCACGGCTGGCTCGACAACGCCGGCAGCTTCGCGCATCTGGCGCCGCTGCTGGCCGCACGCTGGCGGGTGATCGCGCTGGACCTGCCCGGCCACGGCCACTCCGGCCATCTCGCTGCCGGCGCCAGTTACCACTACGTCGATTACGTGCAGGCGGTACTGGCCGCCGCCGACGCGCTGGAGCTGCCGCGCTTCTCCCTGCTCGGCCACTCGCTGGGCGCCGGCATCGCCAGCCTGGTCGCCGCGGCGCGGCCCGAGCGGATCGAGCGCCTGCTGCTGATCGAGGGCCTCGGCCCGCTCGGCGACGACGGCGCGCATACGCTGGAACGCTTCCGCCACGCGCTGGCGCCGCGCGAGGGCCGCGGCAAGCCGCTGCGGACGTTCCGCGACGTCGCCGAGGCGACGACGGCGCGCAGCCTGGCCAGCGGCCTGCCCGCCGCGCTGGCGCGACCGATCGTCGAACGCGGCCTGGCCGGAAGCGACGGCGGCTGGCGCTGGCGCAGCGACCCGCGGCTGACCCGCCCCAGCGCGGTGCGCCTGGCCGAGTCGCAGGTGCATGCGCTGCTGCGCGGCATCGCCGCGCCCACCGCGTTGCTGCTGGCGCAACCGGCCACCCCCTACCTGCCCGGCGCGATGATGCAGGCCCGCGCCGCCTGCGTGGCGGGCATCACCGTCAACCACCTGGGCGGCGGCCACCACCTGCACCTCGAACACCCGCAGGCGGTGGCTGACTGGATCACGGCCCCGCCACCACGCGTATAGGAGCCCGCTGGAGGGGTCAGGGCTGCTTGAGACCCAGCACGTCCAGTCCCTGCTCGAAGCGGATGTCGACCGGGATGTGCGCCTGGTCCAGCCGCTTCAGGTCGCCGGCCAGCTCGGCGTCGACGGCGCCCATGCGGTCGGTGAGTTGCCTGGCCGCGTCATAGTCGCCGTCGCCCTGGATGGTCAGCAGCTTCGCCGACAGCGCGTCCATCGCTGCGGTCATCTTGTCGAAGTCGACGCGGTAGCGGCCGGTCTTTTCATCGCGGCTGAACGCGCCCTGCTGCTTGAAGAAGTTGAAGCGCACCATGTTCGCCCTGGCATGCGCGTCGCTGGCACCGAAGCGCACCGAGCGCAGGATGCCGGCGAGGAAGGTGACGTAGTTGTCCATCAGCTTCGACTTGTCCAGCTCGCCCTTCTCCGCCAGCTTCGCCACCATGTACAGGCCGAGGATGTCGGCCTTGCCTTCCTCGAAGCTGGAAGCCTGGTCCTTCAGCGCCTTGCGCACGGTGCCCTTGCCGTCCAGCGTGTTCTTGATGCCGAGGCCGTGCGCCACTTCGTGGAACATGGTGTTCTGGAAGAACGCGTCGAAGCTGAGGTGCTGTTGCTGGTCGTCGGCGATCAGCTCCCTCGCGATCGGCAGCATGATCTTGTCGAACTTCGCCTGCATCACGTTCTCCAGCTGCAGCCGGCGCGTGCCCTTCTTCAGCTGCACCTGCTCGTCGTTGGGCAGGTTGATCGCGATGGTCTTGGCGCCGACGTTGGCGTCGCCGCCGTAGTAGATCGCGAAGTAGGCGTTGAGGTCGGCGTCGGCGCCGGGCTGCTCGGCCTTGTACTTGTCGGCCACCGGCAGGCCGCGCTGCAGTTCGGGCAGGTACCTGGCGAAGCGCGCGAGTTTCGCGCTCCAGGCCTGGTCCTTGATCAGCACGTAGGATTCGTAGCTGGCCTTGTAGCCGTAGAGCTGGTCCTCGTAGGTCTCGATCGGGCCGATCACGATGTCGACCGGGTTGTTCTTCATGTCCATCCAGGCGAAGTCGCTGGCCTGGTAGTCGTCGCTGAGCAGCGCGTCGGCGCGCAGCATGAGGTACTTGCGGAAGTCGCGGTCCTTCGCCAGCTTCGCGGCCTGGCGCAGCAGGCCGGCGGTCTTCTCCAGCTCGGCCTTGTAAGCCACGTGATACGGCACGCTGACCAGCGCACCCTGCGCATCGCGGCGCAGCAGGGTGTACAGCGCGGTCTTGTCCTTCAGCGGCGACTGCTCGAACTGCTCCTTGGTCATGTCGGCCGGATAGAACTGCGCGCCGGCCGGGCGCGCGCCGATGCCGTCGACGAACGGCTTGTCGTTGTCCAGCCGGTCCCACGGGCCGTAGTTGATCTCGGCGAACTCGCGCGTGGCCGGGTCGGCGATCTTCTGCAGCAAGGCGTCCTTGTCGCCCCACGCCTGCTTCCAGTACAGCGCATTCATGCTGTCGGCCGCCTCGACCAGCAGCGCGATCATCTTCTTCTGCCGCGCGTCGAATTTCGACAGGTCGGCGGCAAGTTTCACCGTGGCATAGTCGGCCAGGTGCTGCTGCACGGCGGCGCTGGTGCCGGCGTCGGCTGCCGCCATGACGGGCGAGGCGACGGATGCGCTGGTGGCCGGCGCCAGTTCCTCCTTCGACACCGGCGCCGTGGCGGGAGCGTCGTGGCTGGAGGAACAGGCGGCCAGTGCCAGCAGCAGGCACGCGGGAAGCAGACGTCGGAGCATGGCGATTCCTCGGCGAAGGGATCGCCCATGGTATCGCGCCAGCATCCCGGCGGCGCTGCGCGCAGCGGATCGTGTGCGCCGCGTCGCAGGTGCCGCGACGGCCGCGGACAGGCCCTGACCGGATGCACATGTCGCGCCGCCGGCGTTCGGCTATCGTGCCCCTCCCATCGCCCTGCCATGCCCATGGTCCCGTCGCCGCCTCCTCCCGCACCACGCCACCGGGCCGCGCTGGCCTTCATCTACGTCACCGTGCTGCTGGACATGCTGGCGTTCGGCATCATCATCCCGGTGCTGCCGCACCTGATCGAGCAACTGGCCGGCGGCGGCATCGCGAAGGCCGCGTGGTGGGTGGGCATCTTCAGCACGGTGTTCGCCATCGTGCAGTTCGTGTTCTCGCCGGTGCAGGGGGCGCTGTCGGACCGCTACGGCCGACGGCCGGTGATCCTGGTCTCCAACCTGGGCCTGGCGGTGGATTTCGTGGTGCTGGCGCTGGCGCCCACGCTGTGGCTGCTGTTCCTCGCGCGCATCCTGCTCGGCATGACCGCGGCCAGCTTCAGCACCGCCAATGCCTACGTCGCCGACGTGGTCCCGAAGGAAAAACGCGCGGCCGCGTTCGGTGTCCTCGGCAGCGCGTTCGGCCTGGGCTTCATCATCGGCCCCGGCGTGGGCGGCTTCCTCGGCGGGATCGCGCTGCGGCTGCCGTTCTGGGTTGCCGCCGGCCTGGCGCTGTGCAACTTCCTGTACGGCTGCTTCATCCTGCCCGAGTCGCTGCCGAAGGAACGCCGCACGGCCCGGCTGGAACTGCACGCCGCGCATCCGTTCGGTTCGCTGAAGCTGCTGCGCCGCTACCCGCAGGTACTCGGCCTGGCGGTGGTGCTGTTCCTGGTCTATCTGGCGCACTACGTGCTGCAGACGGTCTTCGTGCTGTATGCGGACTACCGCTACGGCTGGGGTCCGCAAGCGGTCGGCTACGTGCTGATGCTGGTCGGCGCCTGCGACGGCTTCGTGCAGGCGGTGCTCACCGGCAAGCTCGCGCCGCGCTTCGGCGAACGCCGCGTGCTGCTGGCCGGCATGCTGTTCGGCGTGGGCGCGTTCCTGGTGATGGGCGTGGCCGACGTCGGCTGGGCGTTCCTGTTCGGCGTCCCGCTGCTGGCGCTGTGGGGGCTGGCGATGCCGCCGATCCAGTCGATCATGACCCAGCAGGTCGACCCTTCCGAGCAGGGCCGCCTGCAGGGCGCGATCGGCAGCCTGGGCAGTTTTGCCGGCATCTTCGGGCCGTATCTGTTCGCGCAGGTCTTCGCGCTGTCGATCGCCCCGTCTTCGTCCGTGCACCTGCCCGGTGTAGCCTTCGTGCTTTCCGCCGCGCTGATGCTGCTCGGCTTGCTGATCGCGGCCCGGGTGACGCGACGACTGCCGCTTGCCGCCGCCCGTCCCTCCGAACCCTCCCACCCACCACAGGAAGATCATCCATGAGCATTTCGATGTACCAGGTCGCCGTTCCCGTCTTCGTCCGCGCGCTGGACAACCTCGCCCACGTGCTGAAGAAGGGCGAGCAGCACGCGAAGTCGAAGAACGTCAGCGACGAGGTGCTGCTGCAGACCCGGCTGATCCCCGACATGCTGCCGCTGATCAAGCAGATCCAGATCGCCTGCGACACGGCCGCCCGCGGCGCCGCCCGCCTGGCCGGCGTGGAGCCCAAGAGCTTCGAGGACAACGAGACCACGCTGGAGCAGGCCTACGACCGCATCGAGCGCTCGATCGCCTACATCAAGAGCTTCACGCCGGCGCAGATCGACGGCAGCGAGACCCGCCCGATCCACCTGAAGATGCGCAGCGGCGAGCTGCACTTCGAGGGCCAGGCCTACCTGCTGCACTTCACTTTGCCGAACCTGTTCTTCCACTGCACCACCGCCTACGACCTGCTGCGCCAGGCCGGCACCGACATCGGCAAGGCCGACTTCCTCGGCAACGCCTGAAGAAGCGGGCCGGCGGCGGCCCACGGAAGGGTTGCCGCGGCCAGATCGCCAAAATGTGATGCACACCGCATTTGGCTGCCGATCCGTGGCCTGCCTCCTGCTTGCAGGGAGATGACACCTCCACCGTCCCCTCCCTGATTTCGAGCAAGCGTCATGGAACAGATCAAATGCATCATCGTCGGCGGCCCGCAACATGGCCTGGTGCTCCGTCGCCCGTGGGACCAGCGCCGCCCGACCCGACTGTGCGTCATTGCCGCCGATGGCGAGCCATGCGTCGCCGCCGCCCGCCGGCACGACCGCAGCATGCGTCCGCACTACCTGCTGCTGCACCCGCGTGCCACCGGCGAACAGATCCTGACCATGCTGGCGGCATGAACTGACGCGTCGTGTCACTCCGGGGCCGCGCCGCGCGGATTGCGGCGCCTGCCGGGGACCGGACACGATGTCGCAGGCCAGGCGCGCTTGTCGGGTACGCGCCATCGCATCGACAATAGCCGGCCGGGCCAACGCCCACCCAGTCGACCGACCGTTCCGGGCCTCCCATGCTGCGATTGACCGACCTCAAGCTGCCGCTCGACCACGGCGAGGCCGCGCTCACCGCCGCGATCCTCCGGCGGCTGGACATCGACGCCGCCGCGCTTACCGGCTACACCATCGCCCGGCGCGGCTACGACGCGCGCAAGCGCGGCGCGATCATGCTGATCTACGCGCTGGACATCGACACCCCGCGCGAAGCCGAGCTGCTCGCGCGTTTCGCCGACGACCCGCACGTGCAGCCCGCGCCGGACACCAGCTACCACTTCGTGGCCAAGGCGCCGCCGCGGCTGGAGCACCGCCCGCTGGTGATCGGCTTCGGCCCCTGCGGACTGTTCGTCGGCCTGATCCTGGCGCAGATGGGTTTCCGCCCGATCATCCTCGACCGCGGCAAGCAGGTGCGCGAGCGCACGAAAGACACCTGGGACCTGTGGCGCAAGCGCCAGCTGCACCCGGAGTCGAACGTGCAGTTCGGCGAGGGCGGCGCCGGCACGTTCTCCGACGGCAAGCTGTACAGCCAGATCCGCGACCCGCAGCACCACGGCCGCAAGGTGCTGGCCGAATTCGTCAAGGCCGGCGCGCCGGAGGAGATCCTCTACGTCAGCAAGCCGCACATCGGCACGTTCCGGCTGGTGACGATGGTGGAGAACATGCGCGCCACGATCGAGTCGCTGGGCGGCGAGATCCGCTTCAGCCAGCGCGTCGACGACCTGCTGATCGACACCGACGCCGACGGCGGGCGACGCATCCGCGGCGTCGCCCTGGCCAGCGGCGAGCAGATCCGTGCCGACCACGTGGTGCTGGCGCTCGGCCACAGCGCGCGCGATACCTTCGCCATGCTGCACGCGCGCGGCGTGCATCTGGAGGCCAAGCCGTTCTCGATCGGCTTCCGCATCGAGCATCCGCAGTCGGTGATCGACCGCGCCCGCTTCGGTCCGCAGGCCGGCCACCCGATCCTCGGCGCGGCCGACTACAAGCTGGTGCATCACGGCAAGGGAAATCAGGGCGGACGCGGGCGCTCGGTGTACAGCTTCTGCATGTGCCCCGGCGGCACCGTGGTGGCCGCCACCAGCGAACCCGGCCGCGTGGTCACCAACGGCATGAGCCAGTACTCGCGCAACGAGCGCAACGCCAACGCGGCGGTGGTGGTCGGCATCGACCCGGATGACTTCGCGCCCTACGGCGAAGGCCCGCTGGCCGGCATCGCACTGCAGCGCGCGCTGGAAAGCCACGCCTACCTGCTCGGCGGCGAAAACTACAGCGCCCCGGCGCAGCGGGTCGGCGATTTTCTCGCCGGCCGCGCCTCGCGCGAATTCGGCGACGTGCAGCCCTCTTACAAGCCCGGCGTGACCCCGGGCAACCTCGACAGCGCGTTGCCTGACTACGCGATCGCCGCGATCCGCGAGGCGCTGCCCGCGTTCGAGCGGCAGATCAGGGGCTACGCGATGCATGACGCCATCCTCACCGGCGTGGAGACGCGCACCTCCTCGCCGGTGCGCATCCGGCGCCATGACGGCAGCCTGCAGAGCCTCAACACCGCCGGGCTTTACCCGGCCGGCGAGGGCGCCGGCTATGCCGGCGGCATCCTGTCGGCGGCGGTCGACGGCATCCGCGTGGCCGAGGCGGTAGCGCTGGCGATCGCCGCCTCGGCGCATTGACCGGCGCGCGACCGCCCCCACATCCGGCATGTTCGCCCGCCCACACCGAGATCCGCCATGCCCGCTTCCGCCACGCCCGCGCCGCTGCGCATCGACTTCGTCTCCGACGTCTCCTGCCCGTGGTGCGCGATCGGGCTGGCTTCGCTGCAGCAGGCGCTGGCGCGGCTCGATGGCGAGGTGTCCGCGGAGATCCATTTCCAGCCGTTCGAGCTGAACCCGCAGATGGCGGCCGAGGGCGAGGATTCGACCGGGCACCTGATGCGCAAGTACGGCAGCAGTGCCGAGCAGATCGATGCGAACCGCGCGGCGATCCGCGAACGCGGTGCGGCGCTGGGCTTCACCTTCAACATGGACCGGCGCAGCCGCGTCTACAACACCTTCGACGCGCACCGGCTGCTGCACTGGGCGGGGCTGGAAGGGCGCCAGCTGGCGCTGAAGCAGATCCTGCTGCGCGCGTATTTCACCGACGGCGAGGACGTCAGCGCACACGCCACGCTGCTGCGGCTGGCCGCCGAGGCGGATCTGGACGGCCAACGCGCGAGGCAGATCCTGGCCGGCGACGAATATGCAGGCGAAGTGCGCGCGCAGGAGCAGTTCTTCGCCTCGCGCGGCATCCGCTCGGTGCCGGCCACCATCGTCAACGGCCGGCACCTGATTTCCGGCGGGCAGCCGCCGGAGGCATTCGAGCAGGCGCTGCGGCAGATCGCCACCGGCGCCTGAGGCCGCTCACGCGCCGGTGGCGCGCGGTTCCCGCCAGTGCGCGATCGGCGCCGGGCGGCCGAGCAGGTAGCCCTGTCCCATCTCGCAGCCCATCGCCACCAGCGCGTCGCGCTGGGTCGGCGTCTCGATGCCTTCGGCGATCACCTGGATGTTCAGCGCGCGGGCCAGCGCCAGGATCGCCGCCACCACCGTGGTGCTGGAGGTGTTGGCGCCCTTGTCCAGCTCCTGCACGAAGGCGCGGTCGATCTTCAGGATGCGCAACGGCAGCGAGTGCAGGTAGCTGAGCGAGGAATAGCCAGTGCCGAAATCGTCCAGCGCCGCGCCGACGCCGATCGCGCGCAGGCGCTCCAGCGTGGCGCGCACGTGCTCGGGATTGTCCAGCAGCGCGCCCTCGGTGACCTCCACCACCAGCCGCGACGGCGGCAGCCCGATGCGCTCCAGCAACTGGATCAGGCGCCGATCGAAATGCGCGTGGCGCAGATGCAGCGCGGACACGTTCACCGTCATGAAGCTGTCGTTGTGTTCATGCTGCAGCAGCAGCCGGCAACTGAGCTCGAACATGTGCCAGTCGATCGTCTCGATCAGCCCGCTGTCCTCGGCGATCTTCAGGAAATCGCCCGGCCGCAGCACGCCGCGTTGCGGGTGGTTCCAGCGGATCAGCGCCTCGTAGCCGAGCGTGCGGTTGCTGCCGTCGAGCGCGCAGATCGGCTGGAAGTACGGCTCGAACTGGCCATGCAGCAACGCCTGGCGCAGCTCGCCCTCCAGCGCGAGCACGTCGACCACGGTCTGCGCCAGCCGCTCGTCGAACAGCTCGTAGCGCTTGCGTCCCAGTTCCTTGGCCCGGTACAGCGCGACGTCGGCGTCGCGCAGCAGCTCGTCGGCCGCCGCGTAGTGGCCGTCGCCGATCGCGATGCCCACGCTGGCGGTCACCTGCAGTTCCTTGCCGGCGATCGGCATCGGCGCGTCCAGCGTATCCAGCACGCGCTGCGCCACGGCGGTGGCCGCCGACGGCAGCTCGTCCTGTTCCAGCAGTATCGCGAATTCGTCGCCGGACAGCCGCGCCACCAGGTCCGGATGGCGCACGCAGCCGGCCAGTCGCGCGGCCACCTCTTTCAGCACCTCGTCGCCGGCCAGGTGGCCCAGGCTGTCGTTGATGATCTTGAACCGGTCCACGTCCAGGTACAGCAGCGCGCATTGCTGCTGCGGCTCGCGCCGCATCGCGGCCAGCGCGCGCTCGATGCGGTCACGCAGGTAGCCGCGGTTCGGCAGCCCGGTCAGTGCGTCGTGCATGACCTGGTGACGCAGCTGGTCCTGCATGCGCTCGCGCTCGCCGATTTCCTTGCGCAGGGCCAGCGTGCGCTCCTCCACCCGCTGCTCCAGCTGCTCGTAGGCGCGCCGGAGCGACTCGGCGGAGCGGCGCCGGGTGAGGCTGTTGGCGACCTGCGAGGCGACGAAGCTGAGCAGTTCCTGGTCGGCCGCGCTGTACACCACGTCGGGCCGGTAGCTCTGCACGGCGACCAGGCCGATCACCTCGTCGCCCACGATCAGCGGCACGCCCAGCCAGTACATCGCCGGGGAGTTCATCCGCCCCGGCGCGATCTCGCCGCGCCGCTCCAGTTCCTCGATGTCCGCGTTGTCCACCCGCAGCGCGCGGCCCAGGCGCAGCACGTATTCGCTCAGGCCGCGCGCCAGCACGCGTTCGGCCGGCGGCGCCAGCACCGCATCCACCGAATAGGGAAAGATCAGCTTGAGCCGATTGTCGGAGAGCAGCCCGATGAAGAAATTCTCCGCGTTCAGCAGTTCGCCCACCACCGCGTGCACGCGCCGGTAGAACGCGCCCTGGTCGATGTCGGCGGTGGCCAGCTCGGCGATCTGGAACAGCGCGGCCTGCAGGTGCTCGGCGCGCTGCCGCTCGACGATCTCCTGCTGCAATCCGTGGTTCGCCTCGGCCAGCTGCAGCGTGCGCAACCGCACCCGCTGCTCCAGTTCGTCCTTGCCCTGCTTGCGCTCCAGCGCGGTGAGGATGTGGCTGCCGACGAACTCCAGCAACGCCAGGTCCTCGTCGGTGAAACCGACGTCGCGGCGATAGCTCTGCACCACCAGCGCACCGCGCGGCTGGCTGCCGCGCAGCATCGGCACGCCGAGCCAGTCGTGGCTGTCCGGGCCGATCAGGGTCACCGGCCCGGCCACCTGGCTGCGCAATTCCTCCGCATCGCCCATGCGCGCCTTGCCGTCGCGCATCACGTACCAGGTCAGCGTGTGCTCGATCGCGCTCAGCGGCATGTCCTGGCCGCCGCCGGGCGGGATCGGTTCCTGCTCGTCGACGAAGTACAGGAAGCGGATCGTGTCCTGCTCGGCGTCGTGCAGCACGATGAAGAAATTTTCCGCGTACATCAGCGTGCTGACGATGGCGTGGATGCCGCGCAGCATGTCCGGCATGTCGCGCTCGGAACCGGCCAGGTCGGAGATCGCGAACAACGCGCGCTGCAGGTTCTCCGAGCGTTCCAGCTGCTCGTGCGAATCCTTCAGCTCGGCCCACTCCAGCGCCCGGCGCAGATGCTGTCCGGCCAGTTGCAGCGGCGCTTCCAGTTCCGCCAGCAAGCCGGCGTCGGCATGGCCCGGCTGCAGCTGCAGCAGCAACAACGCCGGCTCGGGCTGCACGCACAGGCGGATCGCCACGCGCTGCCGATCCGGGTGCCACAGCGGCCCGTCCGTGCGGGCGGCTGCCGCCAGCCATGGTCCATCGGCCGGCGCAAACGACGTCGGCGCGCTGCCGGGTGCGCCGACCGCCTCGCCCAGCCCCCACCGCACGCTGGCCGCGAGGCAGTCCGGCCGGGTCTGCACCAGGGCGACGATCGCCGCGGCCACTTCCTCCGGCGCATGCGCGACGATCAGCCGGGCCAGCCAGCCCGGCTGCAACGATCCGCCATGCGGCGTCGACTCCACAGCATCGGCATGCTTCATCGATGGAGCCCCCCAAGGCCCGTGCCCGTCAACGCCGATGTGCCGGCGTACCCCATCGAAGCCCCGCGGCACCGTCGGCGTCGGACACTGCGGAGCCTGCCCTCATGCGGGCCGGCGCGCAATACCGATAAACTGCCCATTGTCTCCGGCCGGCCACGTCATGCGTCGGCGGCCGCCGCGTTTCCGCGTCATCCGCACCGCAGGTCCCCGCTTCCGTCCATGCTCGCCGACACCACCAAGGATGCCATCCGCAGCGCCTATGCACGACTGAAGGACGGCCTGCCCGGCTTCCGCGCGCGCGCCTCGCAGGGGCGCATGATCGCCGAGGCGGCCAAGGCGTTCGGCCGCAGCGGCGGCGTGGCGGCGATCGAGGCGCCCACCGGCACCGGCAAGTCGATGGCCTACCTGATCGCCGGCGTCGAGGTGGCGCGCTTCCAGAAGAAGAAGCTGCTGATCGCCACCGCCACCGTGGCGCTGCAGGAACAGCTGGTGCAGCGCGACATCCCGCTCTACCTCAGGCTCAACGGCATCGAGGCGAAGGTGGCGCTGGCCAAGGGCCGCGGCCGCTACCTGTGCCCGCGCAACCTGCTGATGGCGGCCAACAGCGTGCACGACGCCCAGCTGGGCCTGGCCGGTTTCGAGGCGGACCTGATGCTGTGGAGCAAGCCGCCGCAACCGCGCGACAAGCAGGCGCTGGCGAAACTGCGCGACGCGTTCGACCGCCGCGAGTGGGACGGCGACATGGACAGCGCGCCGGCGCCGGTCAGCGACCTGCTGCGGCCGATGATCACCACCAGCGCCGGCGGCTGCACCAACCGCAAGTGCGGCCAGTTCATGGTCTGCCCGTTCTTCGCCGCGCGCCGCGCGGTGGACGACGCCGAGATCATCGTGGCGAACCAGGACCTGGTACTGGCCGACCTCACCATGCCGGGCGAGGGCGAGGGCGGCTCCGATCCGGCATGGGGCGGGGTGATCCTGCCGCGGCCGGACGAGACGCTGTACGTGTTCGACGAAGCCCACCACCTGCCGGGCAAGGCGATCGACCGCGGCGCGGCCGAGGTCCACCTGGCCGCCAGCGTGCGCCAGCTGAGCCGGCTCGGCCGGCAGGTGCACGCGGCCTATTCGCTGACCGACAAGGAAACCCTGGGCAAGCTCTCGCTGGACGCCGGCGACGCCAAGCTGCAGCAGCTCAGCGATGCACTGGAAGAACTGGAGAAGGCCATCCGCCTGGGCTGGCTGCCCGACCCGGCCGAGACCGAACCGATGTACCGCGGCTCGCTCGGCCAGCTGCCCGAACCGTGGGTGGAACACGCGCGGGAGCTCGGTCTGCTCACCGGCGAGGTGCAGCGCTGGCTGGGCGCGGTGCGCCGCGCGGTGGTGGAGCTGACCGACGGCGGCCCGACCCAGGAGGCGCTGTCGCGCGAGCTGGGCATTGCGCTGGAACGCATCGGCCGGCAGGTGGCCTGCTGGCGCGCCTGGTCCGGCGACGATCCGGACGGCGCGCCGCCGCTGGCGCGCTGGGTCACCCTGGGCGCCGACCAGCAGCTGGTCTGCCACGCCTCGGCGGTGTCTGCCGCCGGCCTGCTGCGCGAGGTGCTGTGGGGCAACGCCAGCGGCGTGCTGCTGACCTCGGCCACGCTGAGCGCCGGCGGCAATTTCCGCCACTTCGCCGATGCCGTCGGCCTGCCGGACGACGCATCGACCATGAGCCTGCCCTCGCCGTTCGACCTCGCCGCACAGGCGCGGCTGGAAGTGCCCTCGATGCGCACGCTGCCCGACGCGCGCGAGGCGCACGCCGAGGAAATCAGCGAGTGGCTGGCGGAAAACCTCGATTGGGACGCCGGCAACCTGGTGCTGTTCACCTCGCGCGCCAAGCTCGACCGCGTGCTGCAGAAGCTGCCGATCGCGCAGGTGCGCAAGGTGCGCGCGCAAGGTTCGCTGGGCAAGTCGCAGCTGGTCGCCGAGCACTGCGCCGACATCGAGGCCGGCAACGGCAGCACGCTGTTCGGGCTGGCCTCGTTCGGCGAAGGCCTCGACCTGCCCGGCAAGCTGTGCGAGACGGTGGTGATCACCCAACTGCCGTTCGCCGTGCCCACCGACCCGGTCGGCGCCACCTACGCCGAGTGGCTGGAGTCGCGCGGGCGCAATCCGTTCATCGAGGTCAGCATCCCCGAGGCCACGCGATTGCTTACCCAGTACTGCGGCCGGCTGATCCGCAACGAGAGCGACCATGGGCGAATCGTGCTGCTGGACCGCCGCGTGGTCACCAAGCGCTACGGCGCCGGCATGCTGAAGGCGCTGCCGCCGTTCCAGCGCGTCATCGAGAGAAGCGCATGATCATCCGCCTGGCCGACTGTCCGCCGCAGCCGTGGAAGAACGGCCTGGGCCGTACCCGCGAAATCGCGGTCGAGCCACCGGGCGCGGGCATGGACGATTTCCTGTGGCGGGTCAGCGTGGCCGAGGTCGACAGCGCCGCGCCGTTCTCCGCCTTTCCCGGCATCGACCGCGTGATCGCGCTGCTCGACGGCGCCGGCTTCAGCATGAGACTGGACGGCGCGCGCACGCACGCGCTGACCACGCCGTTCGCGCCATTCTCGTTTCCCGGCGAAGCGCGGGTGGAAGTGGCGCTGGCCGGCGGGCCCACCCGCGACTTCAACCTGATGCTGCGCCGCGGCCGCGTGCACGGCGGCATCGAGGTGTGGCAGGAGGCCGGTGCCCGCGCCGTCGATGCCGCCACCGTGCTGGTGTACTGCGCCCGCGGCGCGCTGCACGGCGCCGAGGGCATGCTGCACGCGGGCGACGCCTGGCGGCCGCCGCCCGCCGCCACGGCGCTGACCCTCGCGCCGGGTGCGCTGGCGCTGGTGGTGCGGGTCCGGGCCGCTACCTGACGATTGTCACTATGGCGCCACCCGGCGGCCTCCTATATTCGGCGTTCCCCGCCGCTAACGGAGTCGCCGCCATGCCTGTGCTGATCCTCGGCCTCGTGCTGTTCCTCGGCGTGCATTCGCTGCGCGTCTTTGCCGACGACTGGCGCAGCCGCCAGCTGGCGCGACTGGGCGAGATGCGCTGGAAAGGCCTGTACGCGCTGGTCTCGCTGGTCGGCTTCGTGCTGATCTGCTGGGGCTTCGGCCTGGCACGGCAACAGCCGGTGCTGCTGTACGTGCCGCCGCTGGCGCTGCGCCACCTCAATGCGCTGTTCACCCTGGTCGCGTTCGTGCTGGTGACCGCCGCCTACGTCCCGCGCAACCACCTCAAGGCGGCCTTCGGCCACCCGATGCTGCTGGGCGTAAAGGTGTGGGCGTTCGGCCACCTGCTGGCCACCGGCATGCTGCACGACGTGGTGCTGTTCGGCGCCTTCCTGTTGTGGGCGATCGTGCTGTTCGTCGTTTCGCGCCGGCGCGACCGCCGCGCCGGCACGGTGTATCCGGCCGGCACGCTGCGCGGCAGCGTGCTCACCGTGGTGATCGGCGTGGCGGCCTGGGCGCTGTTCGCGCGCTGGCTGCACCTGTGGCTGATCGGCATGAGCCCGATGGGCTGAACAGCGGCCGCCGGGGGTGTCGGCAGTCACCTGCGCGGCGGCGCCGGCCTGCGCTACAGTGGGCGCCGTCCAACCCTTCGCGAGGATCGCCGCATGGCTGCCTTCCTGCTCTGGCTGTTGCTGCTGGTGTTCTGCTGGCCGCTCGCGCTGCTGGCGCTGGTGCTGTACCCGATCGTGTGGCTGCTGTTGCTGCCGCTGCGGCTGGTCGGCATCACCGTAAGCGCGGTGTTCGCCTTCCTCGGCGCGCTGCTGATGCTGCCCGCCCGCGTGCTGCGCGGGCGCCCGGTCTAAAGCCGCGCCGGCACGTGGAAAAACCGCACTCGCCCGCGTGCGAGCGCAACCGCGAACCGATCCTTGGCGTGCTGCGCGCGCATTTCGCCGACCGCCGGCACGTGCTGGAGATCGGCAGCGGCAGCGGCCAGCACGCGGCGCACTTCGCCGCCGCGCTGCCGCAGCTGAGCTGGCAGAGCTCCGACCGCGCGGAGCACCTGCCCGGCATCCGCGCCTGGCTGGACGAGGCGGCGCTGCCGAATACCCCGGCGCCACTGGAGTTCGACGTCAACGACGCCTGGCCATCGGGGCCGTTCGACGCGGTGTTCAGCGCCAACACCCTGCACATCATGGCCTGGGTCGAGGTGCAGCGGCTGTTCGCGCAATTGCCCGCGGTCACCACCGGCGATGCGGTGCTGGCGATCTACGGACCCTTCAATTATCGGGGCCGCTACAGCAGCGACAGCAATGCCGCCTTCGATCAATCGTTGAAGGCCCGCGGCGCGCACATGGGCATCCGCGACGCCGAAGCCGTCGACGCACTGGCCGCGGCGGCGGGCTTCGCACTGGTCGACGACGTGGCGATGCCGGCCAACAACCGCTGCCGCGTGTGGCGCCGCGTGCACGGCTGAATCGCCGCCGGCACGTCACACCTGCACGCCGCCGCCGAAGCGGGTACAAAGGCGGCATGAAGGCCATCGACACGTTGACCCCCTGCCCCTGCGGCAACCCGGCCGGCTACAGCCAGTGCTGCGGGCCGCTGCACGACGGCGCCATCGCCGCCACCGCCGAGCAGCTGATGCGTTCGCGCTACAGCGCCTACGTGCTGCGGCGCGAGGACTACCTGCTCGCCAGCTGGCACGCCGACACCCGCCCGGCCTCGCTGCGGCTGGCCGCGCAGCAGCCGCCGCCGACCTGGCTGGGGCTGGAAGTGCGCCGCCAGCAACGCGTCGACGACGACCACGCCATCGTGGAGTTCGTCGCCCGCTATCGCCTCGGCGGCGGCCGCGCGCAGCGCCAGCACGAGACCAGCCGCTTCGTGCGCGAGGGCGGCCGCTGGTACTACCACGACGGCGAGCTGAAGAGCTGAAACGCCCGCGAGCGACTGTAGGCTCTCGCGTCGCAGGGCGGGCAGCGCCCGCCGCTCCTCCGGCTCACCTCGTCGCAACGTATCGAACAGCCGGCGGGCCGTGTCCGCCCTGCCGAAGCCGCCAGGCCTCGATTCAGAAGCCCTGCACGCCGGCCGCGTGCAGGCGCACGGCCTGTGCGCGCACCTCGGGACAGGCGAAGAATCCCACCAGCTGGTTCGCGCGGCCGGCGCCGATGCCCTCCAGCGCCTGCCAGTCGTCGGCCCCGCGCGCGCTCAGGGCGGCCCAGCCGGGTGACCCGGCCGCCACGCCGGAGGGCACGCCCAGCGCCTGCAGCCAGCGCGCGAACGGACGATCGCGCGCCGCGGCGAAGCTGTGCGCCAGCGCCGCCGCGCGGCCAGCGCCCAGGCCGGGCACGCCCGCCAGCTGCTCCGGCGTGAGGCTCATCCAGTCGAGCAGGCCATGCACCAGCCCGGCGTCGATCAGCGCCTGCCAGGTCTCCGCGCCGAGTCCGTCCAGTTGCAGGCCCTGCCGACCGCCCAGCCACACCAGCCGCGCGCGGAACTGCTGCCTGCATTGCGGCGTGGCCTGCCAGCAGGTCAGCGGGCCGTGCTGCGCCGGATCGGGCGGCGTCACCGCCGCCCGCTGCTGCGCGCGCCACGCCACCGACTGCAGGCGCGGAATGGTCAGCCCGGCCAGCACCACCTCGACCTGGTCGCCGGGGCGAATGTCGAGCTCGCGCCAGCGCTGGAGCGAGCCCACGCTGACCCGCTGCACGCGGTGGTCGTCCAGTTGCACCGGCGCCAGCTGCAGCACCGGCGTGATGCGGCCGCTGCGACCCACCGTGAAATCCACCGCGCGCACTTCGGCCAGCGCCGAGGCGGCCGGGTACTTCCACGCCACCGCCCAGTCCGGCGGCTCGGCGCGCCAGCGGTCGGCTGGCGGCCGATGACCCTGGCGCAGCACCGTGCCGTCGGCGGCGAACGGCATGGCGTGGCGATACCACTGCTCGCGCCATTGCTTCACTTCATCCAGCGTGGCGACCGGCCGCGTGTACGTCACGCTGTCGGCCAGCCCCATCGCGGCCAACCCGGCCAGTCGAGACGGCATGTCGGCCGGGCCGCTCGGCCAGTCCCACACGAACAGGCCGATCCGCGCGGCACTGTCGGCATCCAGCGTATCGCGCGCCAGCGCGCCGGCCACCGCCGAGCGTGCGTTGGCGCCGCCGTCGTCGGCCTGCACGTGGCCAGGCAGGCGCCAGTACAGCTCGCCCTGCAGCACCACGCGCGCCGGCGCGTGCGGCAGATGCTTGGGAATCGCCCCGATCGCCTGCGCCAGCGGCGTCCAGTTCGAACCGTGCACACCGTCGCCGCGACTGGTCGCCTGGCGCAGGCGGCCATCCACGTACAGCAAGGTGACCGCCACGCCGTCGGCCTTCGGCTGCACCCACAGGTCGCGGCCACCGCGCGCATGCATCCAGGCGCCGACCGCGGCGGCATCCGGCAGCTTGGCCAGGCCGGTCTGCGCCACCGGCGCACGTGCGCGGCCGCCGGCATCGCCAAGGTGCGCCAGCGGCGCCGGCGCCTGCGTGGGGAAGCAGTTCCGCCATGCGGCGAAGCGCTGCATGGCCTGGTCGTAGACCGCATCGTTCACCGGCGAGCGGCCCTCGACGCGGTACGCATGGTTCCAGCCGTCCAGCCGCGCATGCAGCGCGGCGAGCTCCTGCCGCGCCCGCGCCGGCGACCAGTCCGGACAATCGGCCGCGTGCGCCGCGCCGGCCAACGCGGCGAACAGGATCAGCAACCGGCAAGTCGTGCGCACGCGACGCTCCTTCCGTGGATGGCGTCGGCGAGGCTAGCCGGCGCGGCGCACGACGGTCAGGCGGCGGCGGGCGCGCCGGCGCGTAGGCGGGAGGCGTCAGCCGGTGGCGGGCAGGCGCTCGCCGAAACGCAGCAGGGTCTGGCCGTAGTAGCGGCCGTTTGGCCCGAAGCGCCGTTCCGCGATCACGCCGCGGCCGTCGTGGTCGATCGCCACCACGGTGCTGGCGCGGGTGCCGTACTGCTCGCCGCGGATGAACGCCGGCGACAGCAGACGCTCGCGCTCCAGCCCCACGCCGGTGTCGGGCAACTGCGCCTCCGGCGCCTGCCGTTCGTCGGCGAGCGCCTCGAACAGCGGCGCGAAATCCGTCTCGCCGCCGGCCTCGATCCACTGCTGCAGACGCTGCATCAGCGCGCGGGTCTTCGGCCACGGCGTGTCGAAGTCGGCGTTCGACAGGCCGTGCACGCCGGGGCTTACCGCCTGCGCGCGCGACTCGGGGCGGTTGCCCAGATAGAACGCCGCGCCAGCGTCGAAGGTGAGCAGGTTGAACGGCCGATAGTCGGCGGCCGTGCGCAGCAATTGCCGCGCGTGCGTGGCGGCATCGGCGGCGCCGCCGAGATAGTCGGTGGCCAGCAGTCCGCGCGAAGTGCCCAACTGCGGATCGCGCGGGTCGCGCACGTTGGTCACCACGCAGCAGCGCCCGCCGTCGGCGACGCCGAGCCAGGTGCCACCGGCCTCCAGGTCGCGCCCGCCGACGATCGATGCGTCGTCCCAGCGCGCCAGGGCGGCACTGGGCCGCGCATGGAACTCGTCGCGGTTGCCGGCCAGCAGCAGCCGCCAGCGGGGATGCACATTCCAGGCGAACGCGATCAGGCACATGCGCGCAAGCTACGCCACGCAGCTGGCCGTTGCCAAGGGAAGCCCGGCGTCGAGCGATCGATCCCCGCGCCCCGTCTCGACCAGCAATCCGGCACGCGCGCCGGAAGCGGCCCACGGCCACCCGCCCCGGCGCGCGGCAGCGCCCGACCTGCCCCGTCTCGCCCGACCCGCTCCGCTCGGGGATAATCGGCCACATGCCTACATCCGCCCGCTTCGCCGCCCACCCCTTTCGCTGCCTGATCCTTGCCGCACTGCTGGGCGCCCTGGCCATCACGCCGCTGCAGGCACGCCAGGACGTCAGGAGTCGCAGCGAACAGGCCGCGGCGAAGCAGAAGCTGGCCGAGCTGCAGCAAAAGATGGAGGCGCTGGCCAGGGAGCAGGCCGATACCGCCGCCCGCCGCGACAGCGTCAACGCGGAACTGGCCAAGCAGGCCAACGCGCTGGCCGGTGCGGCGCGCGCGGTGCGCCAGACCGACGCCGAGCTGGCTGCCAAGCAGCAGCAGCTGGACCAGTTGCAGCAACAGCGCAGCGCGCTGAAGCAGACGCTGGACGGCCAGCGCGCCGCGATCGCCGACCTGCTGCGCGCCACCTACGCGCTGGGCCACGGCTCGGACCTGCGCCTGCTGCTGGGCGACGAGGACGTGGCGCGCATCGCCCGTGCGCTGGTGTACTCGAAATACTTCCAGCAGGACCGCGTGCAGCGCGTGCAGCGGCTGATGGCCGACCTGGCCAAGCTGCAGGAACTGGAGGACGCGATCGGCGCCGAGCAGCAGGCGCTGCAGGCGACACGGGCCCAGCGCGAGCAGCAGGCCGCCGTGCTGGCGCAGCAGCGCGCCGCGCAGCAGAAGCTGGCCGCCGAAACCGACGCCCGCTACAAGGACCAGGCGCAGCGGCTGGCCGCGCTGAAGCAGAACGCGCAGTCGCTCAATCACCTGCTCGACAAGCTGCAGATGGCGATCGACGAAGCGGCTGCACGCGCCGCCGCCGAACGGGCCGCGGCGGCCAGGAAACATCCCGGTCACCAGCCGCCACCGCCGCTCGCGGTCGACGGCGCCGGCGCCAACATCCGCGGCAACCTGCCGTGGCCGGCCAGCGGCGTGGTCAACAGCTACGGCAGCGGCGTGCTGATCAAGGCCGCGGGCGGCAGCGAGGTCCACGCCGTGGCGCGCGGGCGGGTGATCTACGCCGGCTTCCTGCGCGGCTACGGCATGCTGCTGATCCTCAACCACGGCAACGGCTGGATGAGCATGTACGGCAACAACGAGAGCCTGCTGCACGAGGTCGGCGACCAGGTCGAGGCCGGCCAGGCGATCGGCACCGCCAGCGCGCCCACCGGGGTCAATACCGGCGTCTATTTCGAGCTGCGCAAGGCCGGCAAGCCGGTCGATCCGCGCAGCTGGCTGAGCCAGCGCCGTTGACGCGCCCGCCGCCACATCGCAGGCTAGCCGCACGTTCACACTGAATTACCCCGGCATCTGGTTGTCTCATGCCTGACCACCTTTCCCGTCGCGCTGCGGCGCGACGCTGTCTGCTGCACGGAGCCACACGCATGCGTCTTTCCCGTTCCGGCGCGCCGCTCGGCCTGGCGGCCCTGCTGTTCGCCGCCCCGTTCCTGCTGGCCGTGCCGACCCTCTGCGCGCAAAGCGCGCCGGCCCGCGCCGCCAGTGCCGCGCCGCCGGTCGACCTGCCGGCCGCCACCAGCAGCGCCGCAGTGCCCGCCGCCGGCCAGGTGGACCTGGACGACATCCGCAACTTCAGCCGCGTCTACGAAGTGGTACGCCAGGCCTACGTGGAGAAGGTCGACGACAAGACCCTGATGAAGGCGGCCATCACCGGCATGCTCAGCGGGCTGGACCCGCACAGCGAATACCTGGACAAGGACGGCCTGACCCAGCTCAACGAGGACACCACCGGCGAATACAGCGGCCTCGGCATCGAGGTGCTGCAGGTCGACGGCGGCCTGCGCATCGTCTCGCCGATCGACGACACGCCGGCCGCGCGCGCCGGCATCAAGCCGGGCGACAGCATCGTCAAGGTAAACGGCAGCGTGGTCGATGCGCAGAACGTGGACGAGATGTTCAGGCAGCTGCGCGGCAAGCCGGGCAGCAAGATCGACCTGACCATCGTGCACGCGAACAGCGACAAGCTGATCGACCTGCACCTGGTGCGCGAGAACATCGCGGTCAGCAGCGTCAAGGTGCGCGAACTGGAACCGGGCTACGCCTACGTGCGCATCAGCCAGTTCCAGGACGACACCGCCGGCGACCTGGAGAAGAAGCTGGGCCAGCTGATCGCGAAGAACGGCGCGCCGAAGGGCGCCGTACTGGACCTGCGCAACAACCCCGGCGGCCTGCTCACCGCGGCCGTGGGCGTCAGCGACGACTTCCTCGACGCCGGCACCATCGTCACCACGCGCGGCCGGCTGCAGGACGCGAACATGAGTTTCAAGGCGCACCCCGGCGACCAGCTCAACGGCGCGCCGCTGATCGTGCTGACCAACAACGGCACCGCCTCGGCCGCCGAGATCGTCTCCGGCGCGCTGAAGGACAACCACCGCGCGCTGACCATGGGCCAGCGCACGTTCGGCAAGGGCGTGGTGCAGACCGTGTTGCCGCTGGACGCCGACCACGCGGTGAAGATCACCACCGCGCGCTACTACACGCCGAACGGCACCTCGATCCAGGCCGAAGGCATCAAGCCCGACATCGCGCTGGCCGACCTCACCGTGAACGAATCCGACCGCGGACCGGTGCTGATCAGCTCCGAAGCCGACCTGCCGAACCACCTGGCCAACGAGAAGGCCCAACCCGGCACCGACATCAACGACGACGGCAGCGCCGCCGACGCCAAGCTGGCCACCAGCGACTACGCGCTGGCGCAGGCACTGAACGTGCTCAAGGGCATGGCGCTGCGCCAGCCCGCCGCCGTGCGGCGCTGAGCCGGCGGCGCGTCACTATCGCGCAGACAAGAAAACGGCCCCTCGCGGGGCCGTTTCCGTTTTCGTCCGGGAGCGTGCCGCGCTGGCTCAGGCCACCGCCGCGAACAGGCCGCGCATCTTCTTCATCGCGTTCGCCTCGATCTGGCGGATGCGCTCGGCGGACACGCCGTACTCGTCGGCCAGGTCCTGCAGCGTGGCCTTGCTGGAGTCGTCCAGCCAGCGGCGCTGGATGATGTCGCGCGAACGCGGATCCAGCTGGTCCAGCGCGTCGCCAAGCGTCTCCATCTGGTTGTCGGCGTAGTCCTCGTCGGCCACGTTCTCGTACGGGTCGGCGCCATCGTCGACCAGGAACGCTGCCGGCGCCGGCTTGGCGTCGTCGTCGGCATCGACCGGAGCCTCGAAACCGATGTCGCGGCCGGACAGGCGCGACTCCATCTCGCGCACGGTCGCCTCGGGTACGCCCAGATCCTTCGCCACCGTGCTCACCTCGGCCGCGTTCATCCAGCCCAGGCGCTTCTTGCTCTTGCGCAGGTTGAAGAACAGCTTGCGCTGCGCCTTGGTGGTGGCGACCTTGACGATGCGCCAGTTCTTCAGGATGAACTCGTGCATCTCGGCACGGATCCAGTGCACGGCGAAGCTGACCAGGCGCACGCCCTGGTCGGGGTCGAAACGCTTGACCGCCTTCATCAGGCCGATGTTGCCTTCCTGGATCAGGTCGGCCAGCTGCAGGCCGTAGCCCGAATAGCCGCGCGCCACGTGCACCACGAAACGCAGGTGCGACATCACCAGCTTCTTCGCCGCCGACAGGTCTTCTGCCTCGTTGTAGCGGCGCGACAGCTCCTGCTCCTCGTCCTGGCTCAGCACCGGGATGCGATGCACGGCCGAGATATAGGCGTCCAGGCTGCCAACGACGCTGGGCAGGTTGCTGGGGGCGATCGCCAAGGCTTGGGACATGGGTGGAACCTCCTGAACGACGTCAAAGTTTAGCACTCGGATGGTTGGAGTGCTAAAGCGCGAGTTGGTTCCGCGCTTTTGTGAACTGAATGGTACAGATATTTGCCACCCTTGTCCAGCGCCGCACCCAGCCGGCAAAGACTACCGGCGCGGCCTTCAAGTGGGCGTGAAACCGTGCCCCAGCGCGGCGCGAGGCGGCAGCGACCAGTCGATCGGCGCCTGGCCGTGCGCTTCCAGGTAACGGTTCGCCGCGGAAAAATGCCCGCAGCCGAGGAAGCCGCGGTGCGCCGACAGCGGCGAGGGATGCACGCTCTTCAGCACGCAGTGCTTGCGGGTGTCGATCAGTTGCCCCTTGCGCTGGGCGTAGCTGCCCCACAACAGGAACACGATGCCGTCGCGCTCGCGGTTCAGCGCGTCGATCGCCGCGTCGGTGAAGCCCTCCCAGCCCTTGCCCTGGTGCGAGCCGGCGCGGCCTTCCTCCACCGTCAGCACGCTGTTGAGCAAGAGCACGCCGCGGTCGGCCCATGGCGTGAGGCAGCCGTGGTCGGGGCGCGGAATGCCGAGGTCGCGCTGGATCTCCTTGAAGATGTTCTCCAGCGACGGCGGCACCCGCACGCCGGGGCGCACCGAGAAGCACAAGCCGTGCGCCTGGCCCGGGCCGTGGTACGGGTCCTGGCCCAGGATCACCACCCGCACCGCGTCGAACGGGGTGTGCTCGAACGCCGCGAAGATCTCCGGGCCGGGCGGATAGATGCGCTTGCCGGCCCGCTTCTCCGCGCGCAGGAACGCCGCCAGCGCCTGCATCTCCGGGCGCAGCAGGTAGTCGCCGATGCGCGCCTTCCACGAGGCTTCCAGCCTGACCTGCGCCGCGTCGTTCATGCCTCGGCGGCGTGTTCGCGCAGGTGCCTGGCCACGCGCAGCTGGAACAGCAGCTTGGTGACCAGCAGCTTTTCCTCGACCGGCTTCTCGACCAGGTCGTTGGCGCCGGCCTTGATCAGCGCGGCCTGGTTGGCCGGGTTCTCGTCGCCGGTCATCACCAGCACCGGCAGCCGGCCCTTGCCGTAGCCGAACTCGCGGCGGATGTGTTCGAGCAGGTCGCCGCCGGTGAGTTCGCCCTTCAGGCTGACGTCGGTGAGCACTACGTCGGCGCCGACCTCGCCCTGCGCCTTGGCGGTTTCCAGCAGCGCCAGGGCATCTTCCACGCTGACTACGTGGCGCACGGTCAGGCCGATCTTCTCCAGCATGCGGCGGGTGGCCAGCGCCACCACGCGGCTGTCCTCGACGTACAACACCACGCCCTCGGCGGTGGCATCCGGCCGCACGTAGCCGCGGATGAATTCGGCCAGCGCCTGGAAACCCAGCGCCTTGTCGAAGTAGTCGGTGACGTGCTCGCCCAGCGAGCGGCTGTGCAGGCGCCCTTCGACGTCGCCGGACACCACCACGATCGGCACATAGGCCTGCGGCGCGGACTCGCGCACGAAGCGCGCCAGCTCCAGCCCGTCCATGTCGGGCAGGCGCAGCGCGATGGTGATGAAATCGAACACGCCATCACCAAGCACCTGCCGTGCCTCGGCACCGCTGCCGCAGCCGACCACCTCGACGCCGGGCAGCTCGGCCAGCAGCACGCGGGTGATCAACTGGCGCACCACGCGCGAACCGTCCACCACCAGCACCCGTGGCGCCTCGGTCAGCAGACGGCTGCTGATATTCGTACTCATTGCTCGACTCGCCCACCCGACCCGCGGCCGTCCTTCGCCGATGAACCCGCCGGTGCGCCCCTGCACCCGCCGCAACCGGGGATAGTGCACCGGATCGGACCTCGACCGCTGCGATTCACGTCACCCCGGCGCAAGATCGTCATGCCGCCCTGCGCAATTGCCACGCGCTGACCAGCCGCGCGCCGAGCCAGCCCAGCACCGCAGCGGCCAGCGGCACCGCCAGCAGCAGCCACGGCGGCAAGCCGCCGATCTGCAGCTTGCCGTCATAGGCCTGGCTCAACTGCGCCACCGGCGCGGCCAGCGCCAGCTCGATCGCCACCGCCAGCAACGCGGCCAACAGGCCGCTGAACAGGCCGTACCAGATCCCCGCATACAGATAAGGCCGGCGCACGAACGCGCCGCTGGCGCCGACCAGCAGCAGCACGCCGATCTCCTCGCTGCGGCTGGCGATGTCGACCCGGATCGTGTTGCCGACCACCAGCAAGGCCGCCAGCGCCAGCAGCGAAGCCAGCACCAGCACGGCGCGATTGCCCACCCCGAGCAAGGCGTCCAGCCGCTGCCGCCAGCTGCCGCTGTCCTGCACCAGGTCGACGCTGCGCAGCGTGCGCACGTCGGCCACCAGCTGTTCCAGCGCCTGCGCGCTCACTTCCGCGCGCGGCTGCAGCTGCAACACGTAGGGCAGCGGGTTGTCGTCCAGCGCGTCCAGGGCGCCGGAGAAGCCTTGCATGTGCGCCAGCTCGTCCAGGCCCTGTTGCGGCGTCTTCACCGTCACCGTGGCCACTTCGGGGCGATCACCGAGTTGCCTGGCAAGCAATTGCGCCTGCGGTGCGGTCTGGTCCGGCTGCAGGAACACGCTGATCGTCTGGCTCTGGCCCAGCGCGTGGCCGAGCTGCTGCACGTTGCCCAGCAGCAGATAGAACGCCAGCGGCAGCGCCAGCGCCAGGCCCATCACCGCGATGGTGAGCAGGCTGCCGAGCGGGCGCGCGGCGAGCCGGCGCAGGCTGGACGCCGCGCTCCAGCGGTGGTGTTCCTGCCAGTTGGCGAAGCGGTGGCCGCGACTGTGGCCATTGCGCTGCGGCGCATCCGCCGGTACGCGCAGGGTTTCCGTCGACGTGTTCACAGCACCTCCTGCGCGGCCAGGTCGGCCACCAGGCGGCCGTGGTCGAGCACGATCACGCGCCGCTTCATGCGCTTGATCAGCGGCAGGTCGTGGCTGGCGATCAGCACGGTGGTGCCGACCTGCTGGAATTCGCCGAACAGGCCCATGATCTCCACCGCCAGCTGCGGGTCGAGGTTGCCGGTGGGTTCGTCGGCGATCAGCAGCGCCGGGCGCGCCACGATTGCGCGGGCGATGCCCACGCGCTGCTGCTCGCCGGTGGACAGCGTGGCCGGCAACTGCCGCTCGCAGGCCAGCAGGCCGACCTTCTCCAGTGCCGCGCGTACGCGCCGGGCGCGCTCGGCGCGGGCGACGCCGCCGATCACCAGCGGCAGCTCGACGTTGGCGAACACGCTGCGGTCCAGCAGCAGGCGATGGTCCTGGAACACCATGCCCAGGTGCCGGCGCCACTTCGGAATGCCGCTGTGGCGGATCTTCGCCAGGCTCTTGCCGTCCACGCTGATGCTGCCGTGCGAGGGCCGCTCGATCAGCCCCAGCAGCTTGAGCAGGGTGCTCTTGCCGGCGCCGGAATGCCCGGTGACGAAGGCCATCTCGCCGCTCGGCACCTCGAACGAAAGCTGCGAGAGCGCCTCATGGCCGCCTTCGTAGCGCTTGCTGACTTGATCGAACTGGATCACCGCGCGTCCCCGAGCCTGCGTGTCGTCGTACCAACGCAAGGATAAGGGAAGCCGGTCGCGAGGTGCGGACTTCCCCGACCGCCGCGGACTGAGCCGCGGCGATCGCCACGCTCAGCGCCCGGTAAGCAGCCGGGTCAGGCGGCGCAGCAGGCCCGGCTTCTTCGCGTGGGCATGCTCGGCGGGCATGCCCGCGGTCACCGCGACCTGCCGCGACGGCCGGCTGTGGCCGCTGCCCGCGGACTCGACCGCGGTGCGCTCGCGCGATGGGCGACGCTCGCCGCGCGGCGCGCGATTGCCTTCGGCGACCGCGGGCTGGCGGCCGGTCGCCTCCACGCCATCGGTCGGCGCGCCTTCGCGGCGGCGATTGCGGCCACCGCGACGACGACGCGGCTTGCGCGCGCCCTCGACGGCCGGGCTGCCGTCCGTCGGCGCCGCGACGGCCGGGGGTGCGGCCACGGCGGTCGACTGTTCGCCGGCGGTGGTGGCGGCGCGGCCGTCGGCCACGGCCGGCTTGCGCTCGCGCGGCGGACGCGCGGCGCCGCGGCCGTTTCCGCTGCGCTCGCCGCTGCGGCGCGGCTTCTCGCCCGGCCGCGGCGGCACCACGTCGCCGAACGCGGCGCTGTCGGCGGCGGCGTTCGCGGCGAACTCGGCGTCGATCGCATGCGGCTTCGGCATCACCAGCAATTCCGGCTCCATCGCGGCCACCGGGATGCTCTGGCCGATGTAGGTCTCGATGTCCGGCAGGCTCATCGCATACAGGTCGCAGGCGAAGCTGATCGCGTCGCCCTCGGCGCCCAGGCGCGCGGTGCGGCCGATGCGGTGCACGTAGTCCTCGGCCTCGTGCGGCAGGTCGTAGTTGAACACGTGGCTGACATGCGGAATGTGCAGGCCGCGCGCGGCCACGTCGGTGGCCACCAGGATGTCCAGCTGACCATCCTGGAAGCGCTGCAGCAGCTTCTGCCGCTTCAGCTGCGGCACGTCGCCGGAGATCGCGCCGACCCGGCAACCGTGGCGCTTGACCCGCTCGGTGACGCGCTCGGCGGCGGCCTTGGTGTTGACGAAGATGATGCTGCGGCTGGGCTGGTGGCGATCGATCAGGTTCAGCAGCAGCGGCATCTTCTCTTCCTTGGCCGGGAAGTAGACCAGCTGGCGCACCTTGTCGGCGGTGACATGATCGCTTTCCACCACCAGCTTCTCGGCCTCGTGCATGTGCTCGTAGGCCAGCTCCAGCACGCGGTGGCTCAGCGTGGCGGAGAACAGCAGCACCTGGCGCTGCTCGCGCGGCGGCAGCTTGCGGAAGATGAAGCGCACGTCCTTGATGAAGCCGAGATCGAACATGCGGTCGGCCTCGTCGATCACCATCACCTCGACGCTGTTGAGGCTGAACACGCCCTGCTTGTGGTAGTCGAGCAGGCGGCCGGGGGTGGCGATGATGATGTCGCAGCCGTCCTTCAGCTGCTGGCGCTGCTTGTCGTAGTCGACGCCGCCGTAGATCAGCGCGGTCTTCAGGCCGGTGTGGCGGCCGATCGCCTGGGCGTCCTTGTCGATCTGGATGGCCAGTTCGCGGGTGGGCGCGATCACCAGTGCGCGCGGATCGCTGTCCTTGCGGTCGGCCACCGCCGGGGTGGTCAGCAGGCGGTTCATCAGCGCGACCAGGAAGGCGCAGGTCTTGCCGGTGCCGGTCTGCGCCTGGCCGGCGACGTCGCGCCCGGCCAGCGCCGGCGGCAGGGTCATTTCCTGGATCGGCGTGCAGCGGGTGAAGCCGCTGTCGTCCAGGCCCTGCTGCAGCAGCGGATGAAGATCGAAGTTGGTGAAGAAGGTATCGGTGAGTACGGTTTGTGACATATGCGGATGGTTGACCTTGCCTGGCGGCGGCGTGATGCGCTGCACCCGTTTCAGCGGCCGACGTTCGGCGCGAAACGGTGCAGGACGGGATGCGCGATGCGCGGCGAAGCGCTCAATCTCGGGGTCGGCAAGGTCGCGCCGCGGCGTGCGACGCCGGATTTGACGGCGGTCCGACGGGCGGCTGTGCAAGCCGCCCTTGAATCGTGCCCGGAGTTGCGCTGGAATGAGAACTCGCCGCCCTCTTCCTGCCCAACCCGCGCTTCGTGGGCGCCTGAGTGTAGCCGATGGCGGCCCTGCCCGTCGTCACTCCTTGTTTTTCGGCCCCGGCCACCCCATTGTTTTCCATCCGCCAGTTCTGGCCCCCAGCCACGGAGATCCCCGGTGAGCGACCTGATTACCCATGTGAACGACGACGCCTTCGAAGAACAGGTGCTCAAGTCCGAAACCCCGGTGCTGCTGGATTTCTGGGCCGAATGGTGCGGCCCGTGCAAGGCCATCGCGCCGATGCTGGACGAACTGGCCCAGCAGTACGAAGGCAAGCTGCGCGTGGTGAAGGTGAACATCGACCAGAACCAGCAGACCCCGCGCGCCTACGGCGTGCGCGGCATCCCGACCCTGATGGTGTTCAAGAACGGCAAGGTCGAGGCGACCCAGATCGGCGCCGTCAGCAAGAGCCAGCTGACCCAGATGATCGACAAGGCCATTTGATTTACCCGTTGCAAACCCGCCGTCCGCCGCCTGCCCGGCTCCGTCCGGCAGGCGCGCGAGGCTTTACGCCGACACGCGGCGGGTGCTAGATTCCACGCGTCCGTCGGGACAGTCCTGTCCCCTTGCGCCTGCCGCGCGACGCACACCCTCCCTCCTGCAATTCAACGGCGCCCCGCGAGGACTGCCCGTGTCCGATACCGAAAACCGAACCCCGAACGACGCCCCGCGCGCCGACGCCGGCCCCGTGGCCGAAAACAAGCCCGAGCCGCGCCCCCGCGCGCCGCGCCGCACGGCCGCCGCGACCGCGGCGGCGAACGCCGGGAAGGCCGCGGTCGCCGACCAGCCGGCCTCGCCGACGCCCGCGCCGGTACAGGCCAGCCTGCCGGTAACGGCGGCCGAACCATCGGCCGCGCGCCCCGCGCAGGAGCCGCGCGAGTCCGCACCCCCGACCGGCCAGAACGCCGAGCAGCCAAGCGGTCCGAATCCGGGGCAGCCGCAGAACCAGAATCCGAACCAGGGCCAGAACCCGAACGGCGGCCAGAACGGCGGCCGCGAGGGTCGCGAAGGCCGCGGCCGGCGCCGGCGCAACGAACGCGGCGGCAACCCGAGCCAGCAGCAGGGCCGCCAGCAGCATCCGCGCCCGAACCCGAACGGCCTGCCGATGGACGACGACAACGCCGATCCGGGCAGCGACACCCGCCTGATCAACCTCACCGAGCTCAAGCGCATGAAGGCGCCGCAGCTGCTGGAGTTCGCCGAGTCGCTGGGCGTGCACGAAGGCGTCGCCCGCGCGCGCAAGCAGGACGTGATCTTCAACGTGCTCAAGGCGCACGCCCGCTCCGGCGGCGGCATCTGGGCCGAGGGCGTGCTGGAAATCCTGCAGGACGGCTTCGGCTTCCTGCGGTCGGCCGACGAGAGCTACCTGGCCGGACCCGACGACATCTACGTCAGCCCCAGCCAGATCCGCCGCTTCAACCTGCGCACCGGCGACTACATCACCGGCCGCGTGCGCCATCCGAAGGAAGGCGAGCGCTACTTCGCGATGCTGCGCGTCGACGACATCAACGGCGATCCGCCGGAGGCGTCGAAGAACAAGATGCTGTTCGAGAACCTCACTCCGCTGTTCCCGCGCAAGGCCTACAAGCTGGAGCGCGGCAACGGGTCCAGCGAGGACATCACCGGGCGCATCCTCGACCTGATCGCGCCGATCGGCAAGGGCCAGCGCGGCCTGATCGTCTCGCAGCCGAAGTCGGGCAAGACGATGATGCTGCAGAACGTGGCCCAGGCGATCACCTACAACCACCCCGAAGCGCACCTGATCATGCTGCTGATCGACGAGCGTCCGGAGGAGGTGACCGAGATCGCCCGCACCGTGCGCGCCGAGGTGATCTCCTCGACCTTCGACGAGCCGGCGGTGCGCCACGTGCAGGTCGCCGAGATGGTGATCGAGCGCGCCAAGCGCCTGGTCGAGCACAAGAAGGACGTGGTGATCCTGCTCGACTCGATCACCCGCCTGGCCCGCGCCTACAACACCGTGGTGCCCTCGTCCGGCAAGGTGCTCACCGGCGGCGTGGACGCCAACGCGCTGCAGCGCCCGAAGCGCTTCTTCGGCGCCGCGCGCAACGTGGAGGAAGGCGGCAGCCTGACCATCATCGCCACCGCGCTGACCGACACCGGCAGCAAGATGGACGAGGTGATCTACGAGGAGTTCAAGGGCACCGGCAACATGGAAGTGCACCTCTCCCGGCGCATCTCCGAGAAGCGCGTCTACCCGGCGATCGACATCAACCGCTCCGGCACCCGCCGCGAGGACCTGCTGATCGAGCCGGACATGCTGGCCAAGATCTGGATCCTGCGCAAACTGCTGCACCCGATGGACGAGCTGGCCGCGATGGAGTTCATGCTCGACAAGATGAAGAACACCAAGTCCAACGACGAGTTCTTCAATTCGATGAAGCGCTGAAGAACAGGGCCGGCCACGCCGGCCCTGTTTCTTTCCGCCCGTCGTGCCGCGGCGCCGGCGCCGGTCCTCCCGTCGGGCATCCGCCCACGAAAAGGAACTTCGGCATCGACGGGCTGCGCCGCGCCGCCTGATCCAGCTCAAGGCGACCCCCAGGCGATGCTGCTCCAATGAGGCCCCGACTCCGCATCCCACGAACCCCTTTTCGTCGCCTTGCGCCGCCCCCATAGTGTCGGCTCTTCCAGCGAGGCTTCGCCCGTGTCCATACCCAGTGCCGTCAAGAGCACCCCGATCCAGGGTCGCCAGCAGCTTGCCGATTACCTCGCCGCCGGCGAGAAGCCCCGCGAGGCCTGGCGCATCGGCACCGAGCACGAGAAGTTCGGCTTTCGCACCGACGACCTGGCGCCGCCCACGTTCGAGGGCGAGCGCGGCATCCGCGCGCTGCTTGAAGGCATCGCCACGCGCTACGGCTGGGACATCGCCCGCGAGGGCGAGATCCCGGTGGCGCTGTCCCGCGACAAGGCCAACATCACGCTGGAACCGGCCGGCCAGCTGGAATTGTCCGGCGCGCCGCTGGAGACCATCCATCAGACCTGCTGCGAGGTGAACTCGCACCTTGAGGAGGTACGCTCGGTCGCCGACGGCATGGGCCTGGGTTTCCTCGGCATGGGCTTCCAGCCGAAGTGGCGCCGCGACGAAATGCCGTGGATGCCCAAGGGCCGCTACAAGATCATGCGCGAGTACATGCCCAAGGTCGGCTCGCTCGGCCTGGACATGATGACGCGCACCTGCACCGTGCAGGTGAACCTGGACTTCTCGTCCGAAGCGGACATGGTGAAGAAGTTCCGCACCAGCCTCGCGCTGCAGCCGATCGCCACCGCGCTGTTCGCCGACTCGCCGTTCACCGAGGGACGCCCGAACGGCTACCTGTCCTACCGCTCGCACATCTGGACCGACACCGATCCCGACCGCACCGGCATGCTCGACTTCGTGTTCGCCGACGGCTTCGGCTACGAGCGCTACGTCGATTACATCCTCGACGTGCCGATGTACTTCAGCTACCAGGACGGCCGCTACATCGATCTGGCCGGGCAGGACTTCAAGCGCTTCCTGGCCGGCGAGCTGCCCACGCTGCCGGGCGTCCACGCCACCATGAAGGACTTCGCCGACCACCTCACCACCGCCTTCCCCGAGGTGCGCCTGAAGCAGTACCTGGAAATGCGCGGCGCCGACGGCGGCCCGTGGAACCGGCTGTGCGCGCTGCCCGCATTCTGGGTCGGACTGCTGTACGACGACGAGGCGCTGGATGCCGCGTGGGATCTCGTCAAGGACTTCAGCCGCGAGGAACGCCACGCGCTGCGCGACGGTGTGCCGAAGCACGCGCTGAAACTGCCGTTCCGCGGCGGCAGCGTGCGCGAGCTGGCCGAGCAGGCGCTGCAGATCGCCGCCCACGGCCTCAAGCGCCGCGCGCGGCTCAACCGCCACGGCGCCGACGAGACGATCTTCCTCGAACCGCTGCTGGAGATCGTGCAGGCCGGCCAGACCCCCGCCGAGCGCAAGCTGGAGCTGTTCCACGGCCCGTGGCGCGGCAGCATCGATCCGGTGTTCCGCGAGTTTGCCTACTGAGCGCACGCAGCGCCGCGCAGGTGCAGAGGCCGTCGCCAGTCTCTGCGAAAACGCAGCATTTCCGTCCTTCGGGAGAAACCCATGCCCCTCGTCCGCATCGACCTTCGCCGCGGCAAATCCCCCGCCCAGCTCGCCGCCCTGCGCGACGGCATCTACCAGGCCATGCGCGAAACCTTCAACGTGCCCGAAGACGACCGCTTCATCCTGGTCAGCCAGCACGACGCCGACGAGTTCGACTGCGACCCGAACTACCTCGGCATCGCCCGCAGCGACGACCTGGTAATCGTGCAGATCACCTGCAACAGCGGCCGCACGATGGAGCAGAAGCGGGCGCTGTATCGCAGCATCGCGGAGAAACTTTCCGCCGACCCGGGCCTGCGCCCGGAAGACGTCTTCATCAACCTGGTCGAGGTGGCCAGGGAGAACTGGTCGTTCGGCCACGGGATCGCGCAGTACGCGTGAAGTTCGCTCCCGGCGGGAAGCTGCATTCAGCGCGGCATCGCCTCCACGACCGACCACGCGACCGCTTCGCCCGCCCGCATCGGCCTGCAGGTCGAGCCGGCCAGTGGATACTCTTCCGGCACGATCCACGGCGTGCGTTCGAGCGCGATGCGGTCGGTGTTGCGCGGCAGGCGGTAGAAGTCCGCGCCGTGGAAGCTGGCAAACGCCTCCAGCCGATCCAGCCGGCCGACCTGCTCGAACGCCTCGGCATACAGCTCCAGCGCCGCGTGCGCGGTATACAGCCCCGCGCAGCCGCAGGCCGTCTCCTTCGCCTCGCGCGGATGCGGTGCGCTGTCGGTGCCGAGGAAGAAGTGCGCGTCGCCGCTGGTAGCCGCCTGCAGCAGCGCGGCGCGGTGCGTCTCGCGCTTGAGCACCGGCGCGCAATAGTGGTGCGGACGGATGCCGCCCTCGAACAGCGCGTTGCGATTGAGCAGCAGGTGATGCGCGGTGATGGTGGCCGCCACGTTGGCCGGCGCGGCGGTGACGAACTCGGCTGCGTCGCGGGTGGTGATGTGCTCCATCACCATGCGCAGCGCAGGAAACCGCTCGCGCAGCGGCAACAGGTGGCGTTCGATGAAGACCCGCTCGCGGTCGAAGATGTCGACATCCGGGTCGGTGACCTCGCCGTGCATCAACAGCGGCAGCTCGTGCTTCTCCATCGCCTCGATCACGCCGTACACGCGCGCCAGCTCGCGCACGCCGGACTGCGAATTGGTGGTGGCGCCGGCGGGGTAGTACTTCACCGCGAACACGCTTCCGCTCTCTTTCGCACGCGCGATCTCCTCGACCGGCGTGTCCTCGGTGAGGTACAGCGTCATCAGCGGCTGGAAGCGAGCGCCCGCCGGCAGGCTGGCGAGAATCCGCCGGCGATAGTCCTCGGCCTGCGCGACCGTGGTCACTGGCGGCTTCAGGTTCGGCATCACGATGGCGCGCGCAAAGCGCTGCGCGGTGTGGCCGATCACCGAGGCCAGCGCGTCGCCGTCGCGCAGGTGCAGGTGCCAGTCGTCGGGGCGGGTGATTTCTATGCGAGTTGGCGTCATGACTGGCGAGCCTGGGTTGCGATCGGAGACCGTAATGGTATCGCGCAGGCGCGCTTCGGGCCTGCGCCGAGTGCATCCATCGTGAGCAAGAGCTTTCGTCCTCCTTCGGAGGGCGAGTTCCTTTCTCTCGCTTGCCCGAGAGAAAGGAACCAAAGAGAGGGGCACCCCGCTTACGCGCTTTCCGGGCATCCTGCCCGGAAAGTTCGCGTGCGGGCTACGGGGTTTGTCGACAGTCCATCCATGGACTGACGACAAACTGGTTCGCATCCTGCGAACCACCCTGCGGACTTTCCTTCGCCCGCCCGCCGCTTCAGAGGGGACCCGGGTAGAGCAGCGCGCGTCCTGCGCGCACTTCTCAGAAGAGCTATACCAACAACCAAAGCAAGAGCAACGGCACGCTGCTTCGCTCTGGTTCTGGCTCCAACTTGCGCTTTTGCTCCTGCGCTTCATCACCGAGTGCGGGCCACGATGGCCCGCTGCTCTACCCGGGGTCCCTTGCGCGGCGGTGAGGCGGGGTCGACAGGCCGCACAGCGGGCGTTGCCAGGGATGGCAGCGCCTTTTCGCACGGGCAGGCGACGGCATGGATGCCGGAGTTGAGGCAACGCAGGAGCAGTTGCCCGATGCCCGTTCGAAAAGCCCGGCCCCGGCTCACGGACTTGCCGCCCATGGATGGGCGGCAAGCGCCAAGCGGGGTGGCCTTTCTCTTTGGTTATCTTTCTCTTTACTCCGGGCATCCTGCCCTACGCCCTTCGGGCCAGCTTCGCTGTTCACGCACGCTTCCTGCGTGCGCGTGGCCACGCAAAGAGAAAGCGACTCGGCTGCCGTAGGCAGACGAAAGCTCTTCGCTCTGCCTGCAGGCTCCGCCGCAGACATGGTGGATCAAGTGCGATGCCTGCCTTCGCAGGCATGACGAAGTGAAGTGTGAGGCTTGTCGATGTCATCGGCGAGAGCGGACTACTCGGGGAATGCGCGTGGCAACGGCGAGAGCATCGCGCGCGAGCGCGCTCCTACAGGGGACACACGAGCGTGCCTCAGTCAATCGGATGGACGTGAACCCAACGTCCCTGCTCCAGAAAGTAAGCATCCGCCGCCGACTCGACCTGTCCCACATAAAAACCCGGGAGCTTTGCGCTTATCTGCTCTACCGCCCCGGGCTCGGGAATGAAATCGTAGGCTTCCGTCTGCCGATAATTTCCAGGTAGTGCCACGTCGACGTACATGTGGTCGTACGCACCTTTCCACTCACGAAGTGACGTGAGTTGCCAGCCAGCCCGTGCATGGATCGCCGCGACGAGGCGATACCCGTGCTGCTTTCTGGAAGGAAGCATCAACATCATGTCTGCACGCCGGTCTCCGTCGACGTCTGCACTGGCTACAAGCAGGCATGTGCTGCCATGTTGCATGGCTTGCCGACGATCAGCTGGTGAGGTGTCAGCCAATGAAGGGAGTCGCTCATTCGGAAAATGCTGCTGCAGCGACTGACGAAGTGCCGGCGGGATCGCCCGGGCACACGGATCGCCTGCAGCAAAGGCCGGGGCGGACAGCATCAACAATCCCCAAAGAAGCAACTTCATTCCGCCCCCTCCTTGTTGTGTCATCGACCGATGACCAGCGGCGCTACGCCACATTCGGATATCGCGTCCGTCGCGGTTCGCCAAGCCGCCACGGAAGCGGCCGCCATCACTCGCCGCGCCACCGTGCCGCTGCATCAATAAGGTAACTCGCACGCCAGCGGCGCAGAAAGTTCTTGCTTCCGCGAAGCCCCAAACCAGTCACAACGACCGGATCCGACCTCCGATCCGTCCGCTGTCCGGCCGTGTCCGGACGGCGTCGGCAGCGTCCGCGGACAACGGACTTGCCTCAGTTGCCCATCGCACCAATGGCCTGCTGGCGCGGTTTCGCGCGGTTGAGGCGTTTGGCACGAGGCTTGCCATCCCTAACCTCGAAAGCCTCATTCCCTCATCGCCACGGAGCGCCGCCATGAAATTCGAGACCTTGATCCTGCAGAGCCTGTTTGCCGTCTGCCTGTTGATTTGCGTGCTGACCCTGGGCTCCATGCTCACCATGCCGACCGGCGTGCCGGTGCTGGCGGCCAGCCACGCGCCGGCCGTGGCCGCGAACGTGGCCGGTTGAATGGCATCTATTCGCCGCGCAGCCAGCGCGCCGCGTCGATCGCGTAATAGCTGAGAATGGCGTCGGCCCCGGCCCGCTTGAACGCGGTGAGCGCTTCCAGCACCACCGCTTTCTCGTCCAGCCAGCCGTTCATCGAGGCGGCTTTCAGCATCGCGTACTCGCCGCTGACCTGGTAGACGAAGGTGGGCGCGCCGAAGGTGTCCTTCACCCGACGCAGCACGTCGAGATACGGCAGGCCGGGTTTCACCATCACCGCGTCGGCGCCTTCGAGCAGGTCCAGCTCGACTTCATGCAGCGCCTCGTCGCTGTTGGCCACGTCCATCTGGTAGGTGTGCTTGTTGCCCTTGCCGAGGTTCGCCGACGAACCGACCGCGTCGCGGAACGGACCGTAGAACGCGGAGGCGTACTTCGCCGAGTAGGCGAGGATGCGCGTGTGGATGTGGCCGGCTTCCTCCAGCGCGTCGCGGATGGCACCGATGCGGCCGTCCATCATGTCCGACGGTGCCACGAAATCCATGCCGGCCTCGGCCTGGGCCAGCGACATCCTGATCAGCGCCTCGACGGTGGGCTCGTTCATCACGTAGCCGTCGTCGTCGATCAGGCCATCCTGGCCGTGGGTGGTGTACGGGTCCAGCGCCACGTCGCCGATCAGGCCCAGCTCGGGGTATTTCGCCTTCAGCGCGCGGGCGGCGCGGTGCATCAGGTTGTCCGGGTTCCACGCCTCGCCGGCGTCGAGCGACTTCACCCCGGCATCCGGCGAGGGGAACAGCGCCAGCGCCGGAATGCCCAGCCGCACGCATTCGCCGGCCAGCTCCAGCAGCCCGTCGATGGAAAGCCGCTCCACCCCCGGCATCGACGGCACCGGCTCGCGCCGGCCTTCGCCCTCGATCACGAACGCGACCATGATCAGGTCGCTCGGCAGCAGGGTGTGCTCGCGCATCAGCGCGCGGGAGAAGGCGTCGCGGCGCATGCGCCGCATGCGGGTGGCGGGAAAGCTCATGGCGGGGTCTCGTGGGACGGTACCCGGGGGATTTTACGCCGTGCAACCGGCAAAACACTGGACTAACCGCCGTGACGCCGGCAGGCTTGGCGCTTCACGCCTTCGGGAAGTTCCATGAGCCAGTCCAGCCACGCCCCCACCCTGCTCGTCGATCTCGGCGGCACCAACGTCCGTTTCGGGGTGGCCGATCCTTCGCGCGACAAGCCTTTGCTGGCCGACAGCATCCGGCGCTACCGCGTCGCCGAGCACGACTCGCTGGTCGCGACCGCGAAGCAGTATCTGGCCGACACCGACCTCGAGGTGAGCCGCGCCATCGTGGCCGCCGCCGGGCGCATCGTCGACGGCGAGACGGTCAAGGTCACCAACAACCCGTGGGCGATCTCGGCCCAGCAGACCGCCAGCGCGCTGGGCCTGGAGTACGTGCACCTGGTCAACGATTTCGCCGCGCAGAGCATGGCGGTAACCCTGCTGCGGGGCGCCGACCTGGTCGACGTGGGCACGGTGCCGCGCCCGGCGGTCGGCGCCGAGGCCGAGCAGACCTTCGCCGTGGTCGGTCCCGGCACCGGCCTGGGCGTGGGCGGCCTGCTGGTGCGCGGCGGCCATTGCAGCGTGCTGCAGACCGAAGGCGGCCACGCCGGCTTCGCCGCGCACACGCCGGAGGACATCGCCATCCTCGACTACCTCAACCACAAGTACGGCCGCGTCTCCAACGAGCGGCTGATCTGCGGCCAGGGCCTGGTGAACCTGTACGACGCGATCTGCCACATGGTCGGCGCAACGCCCGACACGCTCAAACCCGAGGACATCACGGCCCGCGCGAAGGACGACAGCTGCCCGCTGTGCGTCCGCACCGTGGAGACCTTCGCCGGCATCTTCGGCAGCGTCGCCGGCGACCTGGTGCTTACCCTCGGCGCCTGGAACGGCGTGTACCTCACCGGCGGGCTGATCCCGATCCTGCTGCCATGGCTGGAACGCGGCCGCTTCCGCGAGCGCTTCGAGGCCAAGGGCCGCTTCCGCGACATCATGGAAAAGGTGCCGACCCAGGCGATCATGAATCCCGAGCCGGGCCTGCTCGGCGCGGCGGCGCTGGCGGTGCTGGAATCGGGGCGCACGCTGCTGCCGCCACGCTAGCCCGCCGCGGCGCGGCGCCTATCCTTCCGACGGAATGCGAGGAATGCGTATGCCATGCGCCCCCATCGTCCGCCTGCTGTGGCTGCTGGCGTCGGCGCTGCCGTTTGCCGCGCTGGCGGCGGAGCCGCCGGAAAACGGCGTCACCCGCCACGCGACGCCGGCCATTCCGGCCGCGCCGATCACCTCGCGCGCGGCGCTGGATGCCTACCTGCGCGACACGCCGCCGGCCAGTTCGCCGCTGAGCTGGCTCACGCCAGGCGCACGGCGCCGCTTCCTCGACAGCCTGGTGTACCGCGAGCACGGCCTGGGCGGCCTGAGCCTTGCCGACCTGCGCTACGAACTCACCCGCGAGCAGGCTTATACCCTGCTGCGCCTGTTCGGTGCGCAGAGCTACGCCGTCGACCTGGATGCGCTCACCGCGCCACGCCCGGCCACGGACGCCCCGGCAGGCACGCTGGAACCCGCCTACGAGCGCCTGCTGGCCGCGACCGAACACGCCGATGGTGCCGTCATCTCGCGCAGCTACGCCGCGGAATTCGCGCCCGTGCAAACCGACGCGCGCCGGCACGCGCTCGGCGACCGCGACGCGGAGTTCCTGTTCCGCGCCGCAACGCTGGCGTTCAACATCACCAGCCGGCCTGATTATCTCGCCGACATGCGCCGCGACTTCGCCGAACTGGAGCGCCGCCGCCGCGTCGACCGCCCGCACGTCGGCGACCTTTACGACGCGCTGCTCGTCGCGCACCACGACGACGAGGCCCGCGCACTGCTCGCCGCCCACCCCATGATCGAACGCAGTCCGCCGCCGTCGATGCGTTCGTTCAGCCGCATCCGCAGCGGCCAGGCCAGCCTGTGGCTGGTCACGCCGGGCACGCGCACGCGCGAGCTGGTGCGCTTCCGCCTCAACATCCGCGCCCCGGCGCAGGTGATCGTGCTGGCCTCGACCGGCTGCCACTTCTCCGCCAACGCTGCGCGCGACATCGAAGCCGACCCGCTGCTGCGCGACGTACTCCGCGAATACGGACAATGGGTGGCGCCGCCCGACGAGGTCACCGCCTTCGATGCCGTGCGCGAATGGAACCAGGCACACCCCGCGCTGCGGCTCGGCATCGCCTACGACAACGCCACCCTGCCGATGGTCGAGCGCGTCGAGACCCCGGTGTTCTACTTCCTCGACCACGGCACCGTCGTCGACACCGTGGTCGGCTGGCCGCCCGGCGGCAACCTCGACGCGATCCGGCGCGGCCTGCGCAGGATCCACCTGCTGCGTTGATGCAGTCCCACGGAGAAACCCCATGCCCCGCCGCAACACCGCCTTCCTGTTCGACCTCGACGGCACCCTGATCGACAGCGTCTACCAGCACGTGCTGGCGTGGAAGGAGGCACTGGATCGCGAAGGCGTGGAGCTGTCGGTGTGGCGCATCCACCGCAAGATCGGCATGAGCGGCGGCCTGTTCGCAAACATCCTCTTGCGCGAGACCGGGCTGGAGATCACCGCCGAGCGCCTCGACCGCCTGCGCCAGTGGCATGCCGAGGCGTTCAACCGCCAGCACACGCAGGGCTCGGTGCGGCCGCTGCCCGGCGCGCGCGAATTGCTGGCCTATCTCGGCGAGCAGCACATTCCGTGGGCGATCGCCACCAGCGGGCGGATGGAAACCGCCGCGGCCAACCTGGAAGCGCTCGGCGTCGACCCGTCGAAGGTGCCGGTGGTGACGCGCGACCAGGTGCACCACGCCAAGCCCGACCCGGACCTGTTCCTCGCCGCCGCCGCGCGGCTGGGCGTGGACATCCAGCAGTCGCTGGTGATCGGCGACAGTGTGTGGGACATGCTCGCCGCGCAGCGCGCCCGCGCACTGGGCGTGGGCCTGCTGTCGGGCGGCTATGGCCATGCCGAACTGCAGCAGTCCGGCGCGTTCCGCGTGTACGCCGACCCGGCGGACCTGCTGTGGCATATCGACGAAGTGGCCGCGCGCGACTGAGCGGCCGGGCGGCCACGCCGAACCGCGCCGCCACGCATCATGAAAAATTAATCACCGGCGCCTGGGCCCGCGGTAGGCTCCGTGGCAGCCGCCCAAGGAGCCACCCATGCGCCGCCTCCTCGCCAGCCTGCCGCTTGCACTGCTGCTCGCCGCGTGCTCGCCCTCGCCGGCACCGCCGCAAGCCGGCACCAGCCAGCCCGCGCCGGCGAATGCCGCGCTCGGTTCCCCCGAATGGTATGCGTGGGTTGACCGGTCGCTGAGCATCGGCGACGACGGCCACGGCCCGGATCACGGTTCGGACGCATGGAACCGCGCGGTGCAGGACAAGCTGGGCCAGGAAGCACCGCAGTCGAAGCCCGGCTCGCCGGAATGGCAACAGTCGGTGGACGCGCTGCTGCGCACGCGCCTGCGGCCGTCGACCTGAGTGGCGCACGGGCTCAGCCCGGCGCCAGCAGCACGTCCAGGTCGCCTTCGTCGAAGCTGAGCTTCTCGCGGCTGCCGCCGCCTTCGAGCACGGCGGCGGCCAGCTCGGCCTTGCGTTCCTTCAGCTGCTCGATGCGCTCTTCCACCGTACCCGAGGTGATCAGGCGGAACACGAACACCGGCTTGTCCTGGCCGATGCGATGCGCGCGGTCGGAAGCCTGCGCCTCGGCGGCGGGGTTCCACCACGGGTCGTAGTGGATCACGGTGTCGGCCGCGGTGAGGTTCAGGCCCACCCCGCCGGCCTTCAGCGAGAGCAGGAACAGCGGCACCTCGCCGTTCTGGAAACGCTGCACCGGCTCGGCGCGGTCGCGGGTGTCGCCGGTCAGGGTGACGTGGCGGATGCGCCGGCGGTCCAGCTCGGCGGCGATCAGTTTCAGCATGCCGGTGAACTGCGAGAACAGCAGCACCTTGCGGCCCTCGTCGAGCAGCGCCGGCAGCATGTCCATCAGCAATTCGAACTTGGCCGATTCGTGCACGCCGCGCGCGGCTTCCAGCTTCACCAGGCGCGGATCGCAGCAGACCTGCCGCAATTTCAGCAATGCATCGAGCACCACGATGCCGGAATGCGCGATGCCGCGCTGCGCGATCACCTCGCGCAGTTCCTCCGCCAGCGACAGGCGCAGGCCTTCGTAGAGTTCGCGCTGGCGTCCTTCCAGCACCACGCGGCGGGTGATCTCGGTCTTCGGCGGCAGTTCCTTCGCCACCTGCGCCTTGCTCCGGCGCAGGATGAACGGTGCGATGCGCAGGTTCAGCCGCTGCTGGCATTCCTCGTCGCGCTGCTTCTCGATCGGGATGCGGTAGAAGCGGCGGAACGCGCCCTCGTCGCCGAGCAGGCCGGGCACGGCCAGGTCGACCTGCGACCACAGCTCGCCCAGGTGGTTTTCCAGCGGCGTGCCGGTGAGGCAGACGTAGCGCGGCGTGCGCAGGCTGAGCAGCGCGCGGCGCGCCTGCGTGCGCGGGTTCTTCACCTGCTGCGCCTCGTCCAGCACGATCAGCGCGAACGGCTGCTTGCGCAGCGCGACCACGTCGCGCGGCAACAGCGCGTAGCTGGTCAGCACGATGTCCTGCGCGCCGAGCTGGGCGAATTCCTCCGCGCGCTGCGGCCCGTGCAGGGTCAGCACGCGCAGCATCGGCGCGAAGCGCGCGATCTCCGCCTGCCAGTTCGGGATCAGGCTGGTCGGCACCACGATCAGCGCGGGCTGCCCCAGTGCGCCGCCTTGTTTCAACGCCATCAGGTGGGTGATCAGTTGCAGCGTCTTGCCCAGGCCCATGTCGTCGGCGAGCACGCCGCCGACGCCGGCCTCGGCCAGCGCGTTCAGCCAGCGCAGGCCTTCGCGCTGGTACGGCCGCAGCTCGACGGTGAGCCCATCGGGCACCGCATCGCTGGCGCGCGCGGCGGCGTCGCGCAGGCGCGCGGCGAAACCGAGCAGCGGCTCGGCCGCCTCCAGCAGGCCGTCGCCCGGCATCGCCGCGGCCAGTTCCTCCAGCCGGCCGGCCTGCACCCGCGGCAGATGCAGCTTCTTGCGCGGCTTCTCCAGGTACTCGGCCAGCGGCGCCAGCAGCCCGCGCAGTTCCTTCAGGCGCACCGGCACGCGCCGGCGCGCGTCGACCGGCGCGTACCACACCGCGTCTTCCGGCTCGTTCGGCGCCGGGCGCAGGTTCAACTGGTGCTCGGCCAGCGCCTGCGCCACCGCGGGCAGCAGGTTGTGCCGCTGGCCGTCCAGCTCGATGCCGATCTCCAGGTCGAAGGCATGGTCGTCGGCGTCTTCCACCGCCTGGCCGTACCACTGCACCGGGCCTTCCAGCACTTCGAACGGAAAGCTCGGTGCGTACTCGACCTGGAAATTCTCCGCTTCGAGTTTCGGCCGCAGTGCCAGCCAGCGCGCCGGCGTGTTGACCTCCAGCGCGCCGGCGTAGCCGGTGCCGGGGAACAGCCAGGCGTCGTCGGGCAGGGTCTCGGCCACATCCCACGGCAAGCCCTCGGTGTCCACGCCGGGGGTCAGTCCGGCGCGTTCGAGTTGCTCCATCGCGCTGAGTTCCTCGGCGCGGCGGCGGGTGATCTCGACCAGCTGGCCGTTGCGCACGCGCCGCACCAGCGGCTCGCCGCCGCGCGCGGGCAGGCGTTCGCCGGCGTAGTCGAAGGCCAGCCGCGCGTAGCCCAGCGGCGGCGTGCCGGCGGCCAGCCGCACGTGCCGGGTCAGCGCGTGCAGGGTCAGCACCGGTTTCGGCGCCAGCGCCGAGCGGCGCACTTCGTCGAACACCAGCGGCAACGGCACCCGCGTGGCCAGCCGGCTGCCGGCCAGGCGATTGCGCAGGCGGCGGCCGTGCTCGTGCTTCAGCGGCGGCAACTCCAGCCACTGGGTCTCCTCGACCGCGGCGTCGAAGCGGCCCACGGTGGCGCGTTCGGCGTCAAGGCACCACAGTCCTTCGATGCGCAGCAGGCGCTGGCTGTGCGGCAGCACCGGCAGCAGGCGCTGGCTGCCGTCCGGCTCCAGCTGCCAGTGCCAGTTGAGCGGGTGCGACTTGCCGCGCGACAGCCGCAGCCCGGCCAGGCCGCCGAGGAAGCATGGCGCGGTGTCGAGGATCTCGGCCAGCAGGGTGTCGCCGACGTGGCCGCCGAGGCGCGCATAGCTGCGCCCCTTGCGCAAGCTCTGCGGCAAACCCAGCATGGTCGCGGCCAGGCGCTGCTCGTGCGGTTGCAGCGGCGCCTGCGCCAGGTGCCGGCTGTCCAGCGGCACCGGCCGCGCGTAGCGGCCGTGCTCGGCCACCGCCAGCAGCACCGGCGCCACGTCCAGCCGGGCGAAGGCGGCGCCCTCTTCCGGCATCACTTCCAGAAAGAAACCCAGCACGCCGTGCGCGTCGGCCACCGCCGGCTTCGGTACCGCCAGCAGGCGCCGCCAGGCCTGCGGCAGCGCTTCGTCCTCGCCGGAAGGCGCGCTGGCGAGGTGCTGTTTCCCGTCCGGTTGCTGCATGCGCATGCGGTCCGTGGCGACGACCAAAACATTGAGCTTAGCAGCGCAGAGGCACGATGCGACCGCCGCAAGCGCGGACGGCGCACGCCCTCGCCACCGGGATCAGTCGGTGCCGAACAGGCCGTGCGGGTATTCCGGCTTCTGCTCGCGCGCCATCAGCGCCTTGAGCCCGTCGGCCGGGGTGACCTCGCCGTGCAGCACGGCGCGCACGCCGGCGCTGATCGGCAGGTCCAGGCCGTGCTTGTCGGCCAGTCGCGCCACCTCGTCGGCGGTGAGGATGCTCTCCACCACCTGGCCGATCCGGCGCACCGCCTCGTCGATCGCCACGCCCTGGCCCAGCGCCAGGCCAAGCCGGCGGTTGCGCGAGAGGTCTCCGGTGCAGGTCAGCACCAGGTCGCCCAGGCCGGACAGGCCGATCAGCGTTTCCGGCCGCGCGCCCAGCGCCACGCCCAGGCGCAGCATCTCGTTCATGCCGCGGGTGATCAGGCCGGCGCGCGCGTTCAGGCCCAGCTGCATGCCGTCGGCAATGCCGGTGGCCACCGCCAGCACGTTCTTCATCGCGCCGCCGAGCTCGGCGCCGAGCACGTCGCCGCCGGAGTACGCGCGCAGGTTCGGCGCATGCAGCAAGGTGGCCAGCCGCTGCGCGAACGCCGCGTCGTCCGAGTGTACGGTGACCGCGCTGGGCAGGCCGGCGGCGACTTCCTTCGCGAACGACGGCCCGGTGACCACCGCTGCGGCGCGGCCGGGCAGCCGTTCGGCCACCAGCTCGTGCAGGAAACGCCCGGTGCCCGGCTCGAAGCCCTTGGTCGCCCAGGCGATCGCGCTGTCGGCGTCGAGCAGCGGCGCGATCTCGTCGAGCATCGCAGCGAAGGCGTGGCTGGGCACCACGATCAGCACGATGCCGGCGCCGCGCACGGCGGTGGCCAGATCGCTTTCATAGACCAATTCGGCCGGCAGTTCGATGTCGGGCAGGTAGCGCTGGTTGCGACGGCTGGCCGCCATCGCCGCCAGCGCCGTGCGGTCGCGCCCCCACAGCGTGGTCGGCACGCCGTTGCGGGCGGTCAACGCCGCCAGCGCGGTACCCCAGGAGCCGGCGCCGAGGACGGTCAGCTTCGGGTTTTCAGCCATCGGCACGGCTCAGCTGTTGAGCGTGGCCGGGGCGTCGTCGCCACCCATCATGCGGCGCTGCTGTTCGGCGAACAGCGCGTCGAAGTTGATCGGCTGCAGCAGGAACGGCGGGAAGCCGCCTTCCAGCACCAGCGAGGAGATCACCTGGCGCGCATACGGGAACAACAGGTTCGGGCAGTAGCTGCCGATGATCCCGGCGTGGTCCGCCTCGCTGAAGCCGGCGATGCCGAACAGGCCGGCCTGCTCCACTTCGGCAAGGTAGGCGGTGCGCTGGCCGATGGTGCAGGTCAGGGTGAGGCTGAGCACCACTTCGTACAGGCTGTTGCCCAGGTCGGTGGCCTTCTGGCCCAGGTTCAGCTGTACCTGCGGCTGGTCCTTCTCGTCGAGCTCCTGGAAGATCTGCGGCGCGTTCGGCGCCTCGAAGGACACGTCCTTCACGTAGATCTTCTGCATCACCAGCTGCGGCTGACTGGCCTGGCCGTTGGCCTGGTCGTTGGTGATCTCTTGTGCCATCGGGGGTTCCTCGGTTCCGGGTCGTGTGTACAAAAGAGGCTGATTGTTCCATACATCCCCGCGGCGCGCACGCCGGCACGTGCCGGCGGAACCGCGCAAGATTGCGCCACGGCGGGTTTTTCTGCGAGAATACGCGGCTCGCCTCTGTCGGCCCGGTGTTCCCGGGCGGTCCGCCACGCGGTACGGACCCCACGATCATGCGTCGCGACAACTCCAGCATCGCGTGGCGCACGGCGCCGCTGGGCCGATCTCACCCTGGCCAACGGGTGTCAACCAAGAATTACGGAGCAAGTCATGGCCCGTGTATGTCAAGTCACCGGCAAGGGTGTGCAGAGCGGCAACAACGTCTCGCACGCCAACAACCGGACCCGTCGCCGCTGGTTGCCCAACCTGCATGAGCGTCGCTTCTGGGTGCCCAGCGAGAACCGCTGGATCAAGCTGCGCGTTTCCAACAATGCCCTGCGCACGATCGACAAGAATGGCATCGAGGCCGTGATTGCCGAGATGCGCGCCCGCGGCGAAAAGGTCTAAGGAGATCCGTCATGGCCAAGACTGCAAACGACAAGATCCGCATGATCTCCTCGGCCGGCACCGGCCACTTCTACACCACGCAGAAGAACAAGAAGAACACGCCGGAAAAGTTCGAGTTCAAGAAGTACGACCCGGTCGTGCGCAAGCACGTGATCTACAAGGAAGGCAAGATCAAGTGACGTCATGGCGCATTCGCGCATAACGCGAATGCCTTTGCCATGACGTCATCCCTGCGCAGGCAGGGATCGCACTTCGCAAAGAAAACCCGCCTCCGTGGCGGGTTTTCTTTTGCCATCCGGCTCGCCATTGCCGTATGGACGGCATCCGCGCCGCAGATGTGCCGACGGCGCTGGTCTGTGCGGGCAAGGCGCCCTGCCCGCCAAAAAACAAGACCCGCCGGAAGGCGGGTCTTGTCGGAACCAGTGCCGCGAGCGCTCAGGCGGTGGCGACGCTATAGCCCTTGAGCCGCTGCGCGAACTCCTGCAGCGCGCGGATGCCGCTCTGCTCGGCCTCGACGATCCACTGCTGCAGGCCCTTCAGCGCCTGCTCGGCGCCGCGCTGTTCCATCAGCGCCGCCAGGCGGGTGCGGAAGTCGCACACGGTTTTCAGGGTCGGCCGCTTGGCCAGCACGGCCTGCATGCGCTCGCGGCTTTCGCTGTCCAGCCAGCGACCGCCGTCGGCCAGCGCACGGCGCATGCGCCGCGGCATCGACTTGATGCTCTCGCCGGCGTGGGCCGCTTCGTCGCGCAGGGTGGGCACGATCACGTGGCGGTAGTAGTCGGTCATGGCCTGGAAGCGGTGGGTGAGCACCGCCTTCAGCGTGTCGGCATCGGGCAGGCGCACGTTCGGGCGCACATCCAGCGACGGCGCCACCCGCAGCACCTTGGCCAGGCCCACCGCGCGCAGGCCGCAGATCGCCGCCCAGCCGATGTCGAACTCCCACTTGCGCAGGGCGAACTTGGCCGAGCTGGGGAACGCGTGGTGGTTGTTGTGCAGCTCTTCGCCGCCGATCCAGAAACCCCACGGAATCAGGTTGGTCGCGGTGTCGGCGCTCTCGAAGTTGCGGTAGCCCCACCAGTGGCCGATGCCATTGACGAAACCGGCGGCCCAGAACGGGATCCACACCATCTGCACCGCCCACAGCGCGGCGCCGATCACGCCGAACAGCGCGACGCTGATGAACAGCATCAGGGTCGGGCCCCAATACGGGTGCGCGCCGTAGAGCTTGTGCTCTACCCAGTCGTCCGGAGTGCCGCGGCCGTACTGCTCCATGTCCGGCTTCGACGCGCAGGCGTCGCGGTACAGCGAGACGCCGTCCCAGAACACCTTCTTGATGCCGTAGACCATCGGGCTGTGCGGGTCTTCCACCGTCTCGACCTTCGCGTGGTGCTTGCGATGCACCGCCACCCACTCGCGGGTGACCATGCCGGTGGTCAGCCAGCCCCAGAAACGGAAGAAATGCGCCAGCACCGGGTGGAAATCCACGCCGCGATGGGTCTGGCTGCGATGCAGGTACAGCGTCACCGTGAAGATGGTGAGCTGGGTCACGACCAGCATGTAGACCAGCATCTGGCCCCAGCTTGCGCCGGTGAGACCGTCGTTCAGAAAATCGAGTACAGCATCGAGCATGGAAAGCACCGGGTGAGGGATGGAGGCAGTGTAGATTGTGGGTTTCCATACCCGCCAGCACGGCGAACCACGAATCATAGCAGCGGGTCAACAACCGGGCGCTAAGGTGACGTTATCCACGTCCGTGGCGTGCGCCTGTTGTTTAACGATGGGGGCGCCGTGACAATCACGCAATGACCTCGCCGCCTGCCGATTCATCCCCCACCGTCCTGCGCCTGCATCGGCTCAGCCGCCGCCGCGCCGGCCGCGTCGCCGTGCAAGAGCTCAGCCTGGACCTGCAGCGCGGCCAGGTGCTGGGCCTGCTCGGCCTGAACGGCGCCGGCAAATCCACCACCTTGTCGATGATCGCCGGCGCACTCAGGCCCGACAGCGGCGGTATCGAGCTGAACGGCGAGGATTTCCTGGAACAGCCGGAACTGGCACGCACGCAGATCGGCTGGCTGCCGGAACGCGCGCCGGTGTGGGCCGAGCTGAGCGTCGAGGAGCATCTGGACGCCCACGGTCGCCTGCGCGGCTTGAATGGCGCCACGTTGCGCCAGGCACGTATCGCGATCATCGAGCGGCTGGAACTGCAGCCGCTGGCCCGGCGCCTGGCCGGCGTGCTGTCGCAGGGCCAGCGCCAGCGCCTCGGCCTGGCCTGCGCGCTGCTGCACCGCCCCGCCCTGCTGGTGCTGGACGAGCCGGCCAACGCGCTCGATCCGGTGCAGGTGGCCGCGCTGCGCGCGCTGATCCGCGAGCAGGCCGCCGCCGGCACCGCGGTGATCCTGTCCACCCACCTGCTGGCCGAGGTCACCGCGGTGTGCGACCGCGTGGCGATCCTGCATGAAGGCACGCTGCGCCACGACGGACCGGTCTCGGCCGGTGACCACGCCGCACTGGAAAAGACCTTCTTCGCCATCGCGATGAACGGCGTGGCGCGCGCCGCATGAGCCACGCTTACGCGAACACCGTCGCCATCGCGCGGCTGGAATGGCGCCGCCTGCTGGTGCGTCCGCTGGCCTGGGTGCTGGCCGCGCTCACCCTGGCCTGGCTGGCGTGGAACTTCACCCTGCTGCTGGGCAGCTTCCTCGCCGGGCAGATCCAGCGCGCCGCGCAGCCGGACGGCCCCGGCTTCACCGACCTGGTCGGCGTGCCGCTGCTGGGCCAGCTGGCCCAGCTGGCGTTCCTGGTGGTGCCGCTGCTGACCATGTCCACGCTCGCCGGCGAGCGCCGCAACGGCACCCTGGCGCTGCTGTTCGCCGCCGGCGTGCCGGCCTGGCGCATCGTGCTGGGCAAGTACCTGGCGGTATCGGGCTGGCTGCTGCTGTGGCTGGCGCTGGCGCTGGCGATGCCGCTGGCGCTGGCGCACGCCACCCATTTCGACTGGGGCAAGCTGGCCGCCGCCACGCTGGGCCTGGCGCTGATGCTGGCGGCACTGGCCGCGATCGGCGTGGCCTGTTCGAGCTTCGCCGCGCACCCGGCGCTGGCCGCCGCCGCCGCGCTGGTGATCGCGCTGGCGCTGTGGAGCGTGAACCTGGGCGCGCAGATGGCCGGCGTCAACGGCGGCGCGGTCAACTGGCTGGCGATGAGCACGCACCTGCAGCCGCTGCTGCGCGGGCTGGTCTCCAGCGCCGACCTCGTCTGGTTCGCGCTGCTGATCGTGCTGGCGCTGGCGCTGGCCGCGCGCCGGCTGGGCGCCGACAAGGAGCGCGGCTGATGCGCAACCTGTTCAGACGTCTGGACGGCTGGCTGTTCGCCCTGCTGCTGGTGCTGGCGGCCGCCGCGATCGGCTACCTCAGCACGCGCTACGCGCACCAGGCCGACTGGACCGCCAACGGCCGCACCAGCCTGTCGGCGGAAAGCCGCGCGGTGCTGGCGCGCTTCGACGGCCCGGTGCAGATCACCAGCTATGCCAACCCGCAGGGCAAGCTGCGCCAGACCGTGGCCGGCTTCCTGCAACGCTACCAGGCGGTGAAGGGCGACCTCACGCTGCGCTTCGTCGACCCGCAGCTGGACCCGGCGAAGATGCGCGAGCTGGGCATCACCGTCGACGGCGCGCTGATCCTGCACTACAAGGATCGCGAGCAGCGGCTGGACGAGCTGTCCGAACGCAGCCTCACCAATGCGCTGGAACGTCTGCTGCGCGGCAGCGACCGCATCGTGGCTTTCGTCACCGGCGACGGCGAGCGCCGCGCCGACGGCCAGGCCAACGCCGACCTCGGCACCTTCATGGCGCAGTTGGAAGCGCGCGGCATGCGTGCGGTGCCGCTGAACTTCGCGCAGGTCACCGCGGTGCCCGAGCACACCGACCTGGTGGTGCTGGCCAGCCCCAGCCTGGCGCTGCCGCCGGCCGCGGTGCAGGCGCTGGTGGCCTACGTGCAGGGCGGCGGCAACCTGCTGTGGCTGAGCGAGCCCGGCAACGACGACCTCGGCCTCGCCCCGCTGGCTGCCGCGCTCGGCGTGCGCGTGCTGCCGGGCGTGCTGGTCGACGGCGGCGGCGCCGCGCTGGGCCTGGGCGACCCACGCCTGATCGCGCTGGGCAGCTACCTGCCGCAGGCGATCACCCGCGGCTTCACCCTCACCACGCTGTTCCCGCAGGCCTCCGCGCTGGCGCGACTGAGCCAGGGCGACTGGGCGGCGACGCCGTTCCTGCGCTCCGGCGCGCAGAGCTGGACCGAGTTCCAGCCGATCGACAACGCCAAACCCTCGGACATCCGCTACGACGCCGCGGCCGGCGAGCTGAAGGGGCCGCTGGATTTCGGCTTCGCGCTGAGCCGGCTGTCGCCCAGCCCGGACAAGAGCGAGCAGCGTGCGGTGGTGATCGGCGATGGCGACTTCCTCTCCAACACGTTCCTGGGCAACGGCGGCAACCGCGCGCTGGGCGAGCGCGTGTTCGACTGGCTGCTCGGCGACGACAGGCTGGTGGACCTGCCGCCGCGCGGCGCACCGGACCGTCTGCTGGAGATTTCGCAAACCGAATTGAATACGCTGAGCCTCGGCTTCCTCGTGGCGCTGCCGCTGCTGCTGTTGCTGGCCGGCGGCCTGATCGCGTGGCGCCGGCGGCGGCGCTGAGCGATGAAGCGCAGCACCCGCCAACGCCTGTCCCTGCTGTTCGCCGTGCTGGCCCTGTTGTCGCTGGCCGGCTGGCAATGGCAACGCGACGCGCGCGATGAAACCGGCAACCTCACCGCGCTCGAGCCGGCCGCCATCACGCACGTCGCGCTCACCCTGCCCGGCGCGCCCACCGAGCACTATGAGAAGCGTGATGGCCATTGGTGGCGCACCGACGGCACGCCGACGCGCGTCATCGACGCCCGCCTCAACGACCTCGCCGATACCGCCGTGGCGCCCGTGCTGAGCTGGCGTGCGGCCGGCGACTTCGAGCCGGCGAAGATCGGGCTGGCGCCACCGCGAGCGGTGCTGGTGCTGGATGGACAGGCGCTGGCATTCGGCGAAAGCTCGGTCACCGGGCCGCAGCATTACGTGCGCGTGGGCCAGCGCGTTGCACTGGTGTCGTCGCGCTACATGCCGCGCTCGCCGGCGACGGCGACTACCGAACTGCACTGAGCCGCGGGATCACGCCGTGCCTGAACTGCCCGAAGTCGAAACCACCCGTCGCGGCATCGCGCCGTACCTGGTCGGCCGCCGCGTCACCAGCGTGGTGCTGCGCCGACCCGACCTGCGCTGGCCGATCCCGCCGGAGATCGGCGAACTGCTGCCCGGCCAGCGCATCGACGCGGTGGAACGCCGCGCGAAGTACCTGCTGCTGCACACCGCCGCCGGCAGCGCCCTGCTGCACCTGGGGATGAGCGGCGTGCTGCGCGTGCTGCCGCCGGACGCGCCGGTGGGCAGGCACGACCACGTCGACATCGCGCTGGAGCGCACGCCGGCGCAGGCGCCGCGCATCCTGCGCTTCACCGACCCGCGCCGCTTCGGCTGCCTGCTGTGGCAGCCTCTGGGCGAGACGCACGAGCTGCTGGCGAAGCTGGGCCCGGAACCGCTGACCGACGCGTTCGACGGCGACCTGCTGTGGCATCGCTCGCGCGGCCGCACGGCGGCGGTGAAGCTGTTCCTGATGGACAACGCGGTCGTCGTCGGCGTGGGCAACATCTACGCCAGCGAGGCGCTGTTCCGCGCCGGCATCGACCCGCGCAAGCCGGCCGGCAGCGTCTCGCGGGCGCGCTACGCGCGGCTCGCCGCCGAAGTGAAGCGCCTTCTCGCCTGGGCGATCGAACGCGGCGGCACCACCTTGCGCGACTTCATCAACCCCGACGGCGCCCCCGGCTACTTCTTCCGCGAGCTGATGGTCTACGGCCGCGCCGGCGAACCGTGCCGCGTCTGCGGCACGCCGATCCGCCAGGCCGTGCTGGGGCAGCGCTCGACGTTCTGGTGCCCGCGCTGCCAGCACTAGGGACGGGTGGCGAAGCCACCGCCGGTCGGGAGGTAGGGCGGGCACTGCCCGCCTGTTCCGTTTCGTGCGCGTCACCCGCCAAAGGCGGCGGGCATTGCTCGCCCTACTCGATTGATGACCGCACTGCCAGCGCTGAGCCGGAAGGTCACTCCGGCCAGCGGAACTCGATGTGGGTGTTGTTGAACTCGGGGTCGTCGAGGCTGCCGCCCGGCTGCGCGACCAGGCCATCGGGCAGGCCTTCCACGTCGAGCTGCTGGTCGGCGTCGAAGCGCGCGCCCAGCGCGAGCAGCTCCACCAGCTTCTCGCACAGCACGCCGGCGCGGTCGAGGTCGCGTTCGGGCACGTGGCGCAGGCTGAGGTCGGGGCGGCCGAACTTGCGCATGCCGCGGGTGTGCACCCAGGAACGGTCGCCGCCCTCGTCGCTGCGCAGGATCAGCACGTGGTTGCGCGGCGGCGCGCCGTCCTTGACCAGGTAGTGGCGGCGCCAGTGCGCGGCGTCGAACAGGGTGAGGATCTGCGGGTCGAGGATCGCCGTGCCGCCTACGTCGAGCATGCCGGCCAGCACGCCCAGCGTGTCGCGCAGGTAGTCGAGGCTGGCGCCGTCCCTGAGCACGCCGCGCACCACCAGTACCTCCGGCGCGATGCGCGCGTCCTCGAACGCCGCGGGCGTGTCTTCCTTGATCAGCCGGCCCAGCGCGCCGTTCAGCGGATAGCCTTCCCACTGGCGCAGCACGGCGTTCTGGAAGCGCTGGATCTCCAGTCCCGCGGGCAGGCCGGGGCTGCCGTAGCGTGGCGACGGGATGCGCAGCTCCGGCTCGAACTTGCCGAACACGTAGAACTGCAGCACCGCCTCCTCGTCGCCGGGTTGCCAGTACGGCCGCGGCCAGCTGGGGGTGGGGTTGGCTTCGCTCATGCGCACTTCCTGGATGGATTCATTCGCGCTCGCCCAGCGGCAGCACGCTCTGCTGCAGCTCGATTCGGCCGCGGCCTTCGGTGATCTTCTTGAACTCGGCGCGGCTCACCGAGACATAGCGCTCGTTGCCGCCGATCTCAACCTGCGGGCCATCGGTGACCGCGCGGCCGTGCTCGTCCACGCGCACCACCATGGTGGCCTTGCTGCCGGTGTGGCAGATCGTCTTGATCTCCTGCAGCTCGTCGGCCCAGGCCAGCAGGTAGCGGCTGCCCTCGAACAGTTCGCCGCGGAAGTCGGTGCGCAGGCCGTAGGCCAGCACCGGGATGCGCAGCTTGTCGACCACGTCGCTGGCCTGCCACACCTGCGCCTTGGCGAGAAACTGCGCCTCGTCGACGAACACGCAGTGCAGCGGCCCGCGCGCGGCGATGTCGGCCTCGACCAGCGCGTGCAGGTCCTCGTCGCCGCCGAAACGCCGCGCGTTCGCCTGCAGGCCGATGCGCGAGGCGACCACGCCCGCGCCGTAGCGGTCGTCCAGCGCCGGGGTGAGGATCAGCGTGCGCATGCCGCGCTCGTGATAGTTGTACGCGCTCTGCAGCAGCGTGGTGGTCTTGCCGGCGTTCATCGCCGAGTAATAGAAATAGAGCTTGGCCATTAGGAGCCGGGATTCGGGATTCGGGATTCGGGATTCGGGATTCGGGATTCGGGATTCGGGATTCGGGATTCGGGATTCGGGATTCGGGATTCGGGATTCGGGATTCGGGATTGGCAAGAGCGGCGCTGTGGCCAAGCCATGCTCCCAGTTTCTCACAGGCACCCGGTCGCGAGAGCTGCGGCTCTTCCTGTTCCCGGTTCCTTACCCGCTATCCCCGCCCAAAGGCGCGCGCGCCTGGGCCAGCCGACAACGGCGTTCGGCGCGACTGCGGCGCCAGTCGCGCAGGCACAGCATCGCGTAGACCAGCTTGAACAGCTGGAGCCGCCACAGCACCTTCGGCGTGTCGAACAGATCGCCGGCCAGCATCGAGATCACCGCCTGCTCCAGCTGCCAGGTATTGCGCGGCGAGCGCAGCATCTGCCGCATCACCGGCGCGTTGAAGCGGTGGATGAAGAACGCGAAGCGCGCCATGCCCCTGCGCTGGCGCCGCTCCAGCCGGCGCAGCAGGGCCCGTTCGCGCTGCGGTTCGCGCAGCGCCGCATCGACCAGTTCGGCGGCGCGTTCCGCACCATCCATCGCCAGGTACACGCCGGAGGAGAACACCGGATCGAGGAAGGCGAACGCATCGCCCACCAGCAGCCAGCCCGGGCCGCCCATCCGGCTCGCGTCGTAGGAGTAGTTGCCGGTGAGGTGCACCTCGTTGCCGATCAGCCCAGCCCGCTCGACGCGCTGCCACAGCGCCGGGTTGAGCTGCAACGTGTCGAGCAGGAACTCCACCGTGCGGCCCTTGCGCCGCTTCAGGTAACCCGGCCGGCACACCGCGCCCACGCTCATCACCCCGTCGGGCAGCGGGATCATCCACATCCAGCCGTGGGCGAAGCGGTAGATGCTGACGTTGCCGGCATCCTCGCCGTCGCGGCGCTCGGCGTCGCGGAAGTGGCCGAAGATCGCCGCGCTCTGGTGCTGGCGGCTGCGCCGCCGCAATTTCAGCTTCGTCGCCAGCAGCGCATCGCGGCCGCTGGCGTCCACCACGTAGCGTGCCCGGATCGCGTAGTCGCGGCCGTCGTCGGTGCGCACCTGCAGCCAGCTGTCGCGCGGGCCGCGCTGCTCCACCCACAGCACCTCGTGCCCCTCGCGCGCCTCGGCGCCGCACTCGCGCGCATGCTGGTACAGCATGCGGTCGAAATCCTGCCGCCACACGTGGTACGCATGCGGCGGGCTCTGCCCGATCGCGCGGGCAAACGCGTAGACGCTGTAGCCGCGCGCGCCGTCCGTCTCGAAATCCGCGCCGCGCTTGAACACGCCTAGCTTGTGCACCTTGTCCAGCACGCCCAGTCGTTCGAACACCGGCAGGTTCATCGGCAACAGCGACTCGCCGATGTGGAAGCGCGGGTGGCGCGCCTTCTCCAGCGCGATCACCCGGTAGCCGCGGCGCGCCAGCAACGCCGCCGCCGTACTGCCGCCGGGGCCGCCGCCGATCACCGCCACGTCGCACTGCTCGACTTCCGGTTCCGTCATGCCGTTCTCCCGCCGACCGCCGTGCGGTCGATTATGGCCGAAGCGGACCGGGGCAACCGTGGCGCTCTGCTACCATCGGCCGCCGCCTCACGCCTCGTTCCGATCCATGCTCAATCCGCAACAACTGGCCGCCGTCGAACATTGCGACACCCCGCTGCTGGTGCTGGCGGGCGCCGGTTCGGGCAAGACCAGCGTGATCACGCAGAAGATCGCGCACCTGATCCAGCGGCGGAAGCTGGCGGCGTCGAAGATCGCCGCGATCACCTTCACCAACAAGGCCGCGCGCGAGATGCGCGAGCGCGTGGGCAAGCTGGTGTCGAGCGAGGATGCCGCGGCGCTCACCGTGAGCACGTTCCACGCGCTGGGCTTGAAGTTCCTGCAGATCGAGCACGCGCGCGCCGGGTTGCGCCGCGGCTTCTCGGTGCTGGACGCGGACGACAGCGAGGGCATCGTGAAAGAACTGGCGCCGAAGGGCGCCAAGCCCGACGTGCTGTTCGGCCTGCGCAACCTGCTGAGCCGCGCCAAGAACGGCGGCCTCTCGCCGGAGGAAGCGCTGGCCGCCGCGCGCAGCCCGCGCGAGCTGGAGGCGGCGACGATCTACGACCTTTACCAGCAGCGCCTGGCCGCGTTCAACGCGGTGGATTTCGACGACCTGATCCGCTTGCCGCTGCGCCTGCTGGAAAGCGACACCGAATGCCGCAACGCCTGGCGCGAACGTCTGCGCTACCTCTTGGTGGACGAGTACCAGGACACCAACGACGCGCAATACCGCCTGCTCAAGGCGCTGGCCGGCGAACGCGGCCACATCACCTGCGTGGGCGACGACGACCAGTCGATCTACGCCTGGCGCGGCGCCAACCCGGAGAACATCGACCAGCTCGGCCGCGACTGGCCGAACCTGCGCGTGATCAAGCTGGAGCAGAACTACCGCTGCGGCCGGCGCATCCTGCGCGCGGCGAACGCGCTGATCGCCAACAACCCGCACAGCCACGAAAAGAAGCTGTGGAGCGAGCACCCGGAAGGCGCGCCGATCCGCGTGCTCGAATGCAAGGAGGCCGAGCACGAGGCCGAGCGCATCGCCGCCATCGCCACCACGCTGGCCGAGAAGCACAAGGCGCGCTGGGACGACATGGCGATCCTGTACCGCGGCAACTTCCAGGCTCGGCCGCTGGAAAAAGCCCTGCGCCTGGCGCGCATTCCGTACCACCTCACCGGCGCGCTGTCCTTCCTCGACCGCGCCGAGGTGAAGGATGTGCTGTGCTACCTGCGCCTGTTGGCCAACCCCAGCGACGACGCCGCGTTCCTGCGCGTGGTCAACGTGCCGAAGCGCGAGATCGGCGCGACCACGCTGGAGAAGCTGGGCCAGCTGGCGCAGTCGCGGCACTGCTCGCTGCTGGAGGCCACTCGCAGCGACGGCGTGCTGCGCCAGCTCACGCCGCGCCCGGCGGCCGCGCTGGCGAGCTTCTCCGAGCTGCTGGACGAACTGCGCAGCGCCTCGCTGCACGAGAGCGCCGCCGACCTGGTCGAGCGCCTGCTGAAGCGCACCGGCTACGCCGCGCAGATCGCCGCCGGCACGCCCGACGCCAGCGTGCGCGAGCGCAAGCTGGGCAACCTGCGCGAACTGGCCGACTGGTTCCGCGCCATGCAGAAGGGAAACAGCGCCGGCGACCTCGCCGCGCAGCTGGCCCTGCTCAGCCACGCCGACCGCGACGAGCCGGGCAACGCGGTGCGCATGATGACCCTGCACGCGGCCAAGGGGTTGGAGTTCCGCTTCGTCTTCATCGTCGGCTGCGAGGACGGCACGCTGCCGCACGAAGGCGCACTGGACGAAGGCCGCGTGGACGAGGAGCGCCGGCTGATGTACGTCGGCATCACCCGCGCCAAGGAACTGCTCACGCTGTCGTGGTCGGCACAGACGAAACGCTACGGCGAGGTCCACCGCAACCAGCCCAGCCGCTTCCTGCACGAGCTGCCGCAGGCCGACCTGCACTGGCAGGGCAAGGACCCGGAGGCGGACAAGGAAGTGACCCGCGAAACCGCCGAGTCGCACATGGCGCGGATCAAGGCGATGCTGGCGGGCGGCTGAGCCCTCGCAGCGGTTTCAGATCAGCTTCTCCGCCTCCAGTTCGCTCTTCAGGTAGGCGTAGTAGATCGGCGCGGCGATCACGCCGGACACGCCGAACGCCGCTTCCATCAGCAGCATGGCCACCAGCAGCTCCCACGCGCGGGCGCGGATCTGGGTGCCCACGATGCGCGCGTTGAGGAAGTACTCGAGCTTGTGGATCAGGATCAGGAACACCAGTGCGGCGATGCCCACGCCCAGCGACACCGACAGCCCGGCCACGGCGATCGCCGTGTTGGAGATCAGGTTGCCGAGCACCGGCAGCAGGCCCACCACGAAGGTCACCACCACCAGGGTCTTGGCCAGCGGCACGTGGATGCCCATCAGCGGCAGCGCGCCGAGCAGGAAGATGGCGGTGAACAGGGTGTTGATCAGCGAGATCTTGATCTGCGCGAACACGATGTTGTGGAACGCCTCGGCCAGGCGCTGGCAGCGCAGGCTGAGCATGGCCGCCAGCGGCCCCCGCTGGTGCGGCGGGCGGGTGCGGCTGAGCGCCACGATCGCACCCAGCATCAGGCCGATGATGATGTGCACGAGTACCCGCACCGCACCCTTGCCGGCCAGCTGCAGGGTGGCCGCATGCTTGCGCATCAGTTCGATCGCGCCCACGCGCAGGTCGTCGACGCTGTCCGGCAGGTTGTTCACCAGGATCGGCGGCAACTGCTGGCGCGCCTTCTCCACCAGCGGCATCAGTTGCTGCTGCCACAGCAGCTGCGGATTGCCGACCTCGGCGTGGAACAGGCTGATCGCGCCGAGGATCAGCACGATCAGCAGGCCCACCACCACCGCGCCCAGCAGCGCCACCACCACCACCCGCGCGCGGTCGCCGGAGATGCGCCGGCCCAGCAGCGGCACCATCGTCTGCACCAGCTCGAACACCAGCAGCCCGGCCAGCAGCGCCGGCAGCAGGTGGATCTGCACCACCAGCAACAGCCCCGCGGCCGCCAGCAGGTAACTCGCATGGCGGACGACCGGCGAAGGCGGGCGCAGGGCGGGCAAGCTGGAGTCCATGCAGGGCGAAACCGTGGGGGCGGGAGCGCCAGTCTGTCAGCAGCCCGCCGTGGCTGCCAGCCCTGGCACGGGGCTGTCGTAAACTGCGGGTATGGTTCCGCCTCGCTTTGCTCCCAAGGATTTCCCGATGCCGTTGCGCCTGCCCACATCGCTGCTCGCGCTTGCCCTGCTGGCCGGCTGCGCCGCCGCTCCCCGCCACCCCGCAACACCTGCCGCGGCCACGGTACCCGCCACGCCGGCGGCAGTCGCCGTTGCCGCCAACGACAACCTCAACGCGGTGGCGTGGAGCCAGACCGCGATCGAGCACGACCTGATCTACCTGCAGACCTACCGCGACGCCCAGGCGCGCCTGCTGGCCGCGCTGCACGACCCGCACTGGGACGCGCTGGGCAAGGGCGACCGCACCACCCCGCTGAAGGGGCTGAAGCCGGCGGTGATCCTGGACATCGACGAGACCGTGCTGGACAACTCGCCGTTCGCCGCGCGCATGGTGCAGGGCAACCACGAATACAACGAGGCCGAATGGGCAGCCTGGTGCCGGGAGGAGCGTGCCCGCGCGCTGCCCGGCGCGGTCGAGTTCACCCGGTTCGCCGCCAAGCACGGCATCGCGGTGTTCTACATCTCCAACCGCGCGAAGGATCTGGACCGGGCCACCCTGGCCAACCTGCGCAAGGCCGGCCTGCCGGTCGGCGGTCCGCAGGCGTTCCTGGGCCTGGGCACCGTGGTCGAGGGCTGCGAGCAGGTCGGCAGCGAGAAGGGCTGCCGCCGCCAGCTGGTCGCGCGGCACTACCGCGTGCTGATGCAGTTCGGCGACCAGATCGGCGATTTCGTCGACGTCCTCGCCAACACTGCCGACGGTCGCCGCCAGGCCGTCGCCGGCTATCTGCCTTGGATCGGCGTGCGCTGGTTCGTGCTGCCCAACCCCACCTACGGCTCGTGGGAGCCGGCGCTGTTCAACAACGACTGGAGCGCCTCGCCCGAATCGCGGCGGCGGCAAAAGATCGACGCACTTCGATCAGAATGATGTTTAAAAACAATAAATTACAAAGAACAACAAAAGTATTGTCTTAACTTCGACGGACCGTTAGAATCTCGCCTGCCAACACCTGCTGACCAGAACCTTTGCAGGCAAGGCCATTTCCCTTCCGGCTCTGCCGGATTTCCCCGCGAGGCCAACGCCCGCGGGGTTTTCTTTTCCCGGCCCCGCAAAACCTTGCGCCGCTCCCTTGTTTCGCCGCCGTCGCGGCCCTTACCCTGCGCGCTCAACCCGCTCGTGGCGCCTCCCACGCCACCGTCCGCCGCGAGAACCCGCCGATGCGCCCTGCCTTCCTTCGCCACGCGATGCCGATGCTGCTCGCCGTGCTGCTGCTGGGCGCCTGCCACGGCAAGGACGAGACGGCACAGGCCGGCGGCAGCACGCCGCAGGCCGCGCTGCAGGCTTCGCTCGACCTGCTCAAGGCCGGCGATTTCGACGGCCTGTGGAAACACGCGCTGCCGCCGGCCGACTATGCCAACCTGCGCGCCGACTGGCGCCTGCAGCAACGCGATGCGCCGGCGATCACCGCGGAGGATCGCGCCCGTTTCGAGCAGGCGATGCGCCAGCTCACCGGACCGGACGCCGAGAACCGGCTGTACGCCGAACTGCAGCCGAAGCTGGCCGCGATGGAGCGGCGGTACCAGGACCAGTTGCCGGTGCTGGTCAGCGTCGGCGAGGCCATGTTGAAGAGCGCCATCGCGCAGAGCCGCACGCTCGGCGAAGCACAGAAAGCCCAGGCCGGCGACGCGCTCGACGCACTGCTGCCGTGGGCCCGGCAGACGCCGTGGTTCGACCAGGCCAGGGCGAAGCAGGCGCTCGGCGTGGCCGTGGCGACGGCGCGCCGGCTGGACCTGAAGAGCCCCGAGCAGCTGCGCGCGATGGATTTCGACGCCACCATGGGCAAGTACGCCATCGCCTGGGGCGGCCTCAAGCAGTTGCTGGCGATCTACGGCCTGTCGCTGGACGACACGCTGGACTCCGTGAAGCTCACTCCGCTCGCCAACAGCGGCGGCCACGCCGTGGTGAAGATCGACTACACCCTGCTCGGCAAGCCGTTGTCGACCGAAGCCAAGCTGGTGCAGGAAGACGGCCGCTGGTACAGCGAGGACCTGCTGCGGAACGCGCGCCGGTCGCACCGGCAGCTGCAGGCACCGGTGGCACCGACCGGCGCCGGTCGCACCGCCATGCAAGACTGAACGACGCAACCGTTAGAATGGTCGGATGCCAATGACTATCGCCGCGGACTCCCCCGCCCGCCCACGCGCCCCCTGGTGGTTCAACCTGGCCGGCCAGCTGCTGCAGCCGTGGGTGCGCATCCGCCGCGATCCGGCGGAACCCGCCGCGCTGCTGCAGGCCGGCGTGCCGGTCTGCTACGTGATCGAGCGCGACGGCTTTTCCGACGCGCTGATCCTGCAGCGCGCCTGCCGCGAGGCCGGCCTGCCCAACCCGATGCGGCCGCTGGCCGGCACCCGCCGACGCCGCTCGGTGTTCGCGCTGGCGCGGCGCGACGGCAGCCTGCTCGGGCGCAACCGCAAGCGCAACCCGAACGAGGCGCTGCGGCAACTGGTGCACTCGCTGGAGGGCCTGCCCGGCAGCGACATCCAGATCGTGCCGGTATCCATCTACGTGGGCCGCGCGCCCAGCCGCGACAGTGGCTGGTTCCGCGTGCTGTTCTCGGAAAACTGGGTGATGGTGGGCCGCTTCCGCCGCATGCTGGCGCTGCTGCTGAACGGGCGCGACACGGTGGTGCATTTCTCCACGCCGGTGTCGCTGCGCCAGACCCTGGACGAATCCGGCGGAATCACCCCGGAGCGCTTCGCGCGCAAGGTCGCGCGGGTGCTGCGCACCCACTTCCACCGCATCCGCGCCGCGGTGATCGGGCCGGACCTGTCGCACAAGCGCACGGTGGTCGACGCGGTGCTGAACGCCGAGCCGGTGCGCGCGGCGATCGCCGCCAGCGCGGCGAAGGAGAAGATCAGCCACGCCAAGGCCTGGCGCAAGGCGCACAAGCTGGTACTGGAGATCGCCGCCGACTACTCGCACCCGGTGGTGCGCTCGGCCTCGTTCCTGCTGTCCAACTTCTGGAACAAGCTGTACGACGGCATCGCCATGCACCACTTCGACAAGGCGCGCGCCGCCGCGCCCGGCCACGAGGTGATCTACGTGCCCTGCCACCGCAGCCATGCCGACTACCTGCTGATGAGCTACCAACTGCACGTGTCCGGCGTGGTGGTGCCGCACATCGCGGCGGGGGTGAACCTCAACCTGCCGGTGATCGGGCCGATCCTGCGCCGCGGCGGCGCGTTCTTCCTGCGCCGCAGCTTCCGCGGCAACGCGCTGTACTCGGTGGTGTTCAACGAGTACGTGGCGCAGCTGATCGACCGCGGCGTGCCGATGGAATACTTCATCGAGGGCGGCCGCTCGCGCACCGGCCGGCTGCTGGCGCCGCGCGCCGGCATGCTGGCGATGACCATCCGCGCATTCCTGCGCGCGCCGCGCCGGCCGGTGCTGTTCCAGCCGGTGTACATCGGCTACGAGAAGCTGATGGAAGGCAAGAGCTACATCGGCGAGCTGTCCGGCCAGCCGAAGGAGAAGGAATCCCTGCTCGGCCTGCTCAAGGGGCTCAAAGTGCTGCGCCAGCGCTACGGCCACGTGGCGCTGAATTTCGGCGAGCCGATCGAGCTGACCCCGCTGCTGGACGCGGCCAGCAGCGACTGGCGCGCCGCCGGCGCCGACCCCGAGGCGAAGCCGGAATGGCTGGGCGCGGTGACCGACCGCCTCGCCGAGCGGATCCAGGTCAACATCAACCGCGCCGCCGACGTCAACCCGATCAACCTGCTCGCGCTGGCGCTGCTGGCCACGCCCAAGCACGCGATGGCCGAGAGCGACCTGCTGACCCAGCTCGAACTGGCCAAGGCGATGCTGGAGGAATTGCCGTATTCCGACCGCGTCACGCTGACCCCGATGAACCCGGCCGCGATCATCGCCTACGGCGAGCAGATGGGCTGGATCCAGCGCGTGCAGCACCCGCTCGGCGACGTGCTCACCGCCACCGGCGAGCGCGCGGTGCTGCTCAGCTACTTCCGCAACAACGTGCTGCACCTCACCGCCACCGCTGCGTGGGTCGCCTGCTGCTTCCTCAACAACCGGCGCATGTCGCGCTCCTCGATCCTGCGCCTGGGCCGGATCATCTACCCGTTCATCCAGGGTGAGCTGTTCCTGCCGTGGGATACCGACGGCTTCGCCGCGCAGATGCAGGCCACCATCGACTTCTTCGTGCGCCGCGGCCTGCTCGAAGCGACCAGCGACGGCCGTGTGCTGGAACGCAGCCCCGGCCAGGACGATGGCGCCTACCAGCTCAAGGTGATCGCGCGCAGCCTGATCCAGGCCTTCGAGCGCTACTACATCACCATCGCCGCGCTGGCCAAGAACGGCCCGCACACGATGACCGGCGCCGAGCTGGAGAACGCCTGCTCGCTCACCGCGCAGCGACTGTCCCTGCTCAACGAGCTGACCGCGCCGGAGTTCTTCGACAAGGCGCTGTTCCGCGGCTTCATCCAGAAGCTGCGCGAGCGCCGCATCGTGTGGACCGACGACGCCGGCAAGCTCGACTACGACGCCGCGCTGGAAGGCATGGTGCGCGATGCGCGGGTGATCCTCTCGCGCGATGTGCGCCACTCGATCCTGAAGATCACCCCCGGCGGCAACGACTGGGAGGCACCCGCCGCCGACGCCCGCGAAGGTGCCGTCGAGGGCACCTACGTCCCCGCCGACAGCGACGACGCCGCGCTGCACGCGCGCCACGTCGCCGCCGAGCAGCGCGAACACGAGCGGCGCAGCGGCAGCGATCGCCGCCTGCCCGACGCCGACGAGCCGGCGCCCACGCACCGCGATGCCGCCGAGTAGGATGGCCGCACTGCCGTCAGGGGATCCACCCATGTCCATGCCTCGCCTGCTGTTCGCCGCCGCCGTATCCTGCCTGCCGCTCGCCGCCGGCGCCGATGCGCCGGCCCGCGACGATGCCGGAAGCCACCGGATCACCCTGGTCGAATGCGCGCGCCTGCTCGATCCGGCCGCCGGCAGGCTGCTGGGCCAGACCACCCTGGTCGTCGAGGACGGCCGGATCAAGGAGATCCGCCCCGGCGCCGTCGACCCCGCGCCGTACCGCCAGACAGCCGGCAGCTTGAGCGTCGCCAGGCTGGCGGACGCCACCTGCATGCCGGGGCTGATCGACTCGCACACGCACCTGACGCTGCAGTTCAGCAGGAACTCCTACAGCGACAAGTTCCGCCTCAACCCGGCCGACCACGCGATCCGCGGCACCGTCTACGCCAGGCGCACCCTGCTGGCCGGCTTCACCACGGTGCGCAACCTCGGCGACGACGACAACGCCTCGATCGCGCTGCGCAACGCGATCAACGCCGGCCTGGTGCCCGGCCCGCGCGTGTTCAGCGCCGGCAAGCCCATCGGCAGCACCGGCGGCCACGCCGATCCGAGCAACGGCTTCCGCTGGGACCTGCAGGGCGAGCCCGGCCCGAAGGACGGCATCATCGACTCGCCCGCCGAGGCGTGGAAGGCGGTGCGCCAGCATTACAAGGACGGCGCCGACCTGATCAAGATCATGCCGTCGGGCGGCGTGCTGGACGAAAGCTCCAGTTCCGAAAATCCGCAGATGACGCTGGAGGAGATCCAGGCCGTGGTCGCCGCCGCGCACGACTACGGCTTCACCGTGGCGGCCCACGCGCACGGCGCCGAGGCGATCCGCCGCGCCGTGCTCGGTGGGGTCGACTCGATCGAACACGGCACCTTCATGGACGCGGCCGACATGAAGCTGATGAAGGCGCACGGCACCTGGTACGTGCCCACCATCATCGCCGGCCAGTACGTGATGGAGAAGGCGAAGCAGGGCTGGTACCCGCCGCAGGTCGCGCGCAAGGCCGAGGAAGTCGGCCCGGTGATCCTGGACACCGCCGGCAAGGCGTACAAGGCCGGCGTGAAGATCGCCTTCGGCACCGACGCCGGCGTCTACCCGCACGGCGACAACGCGAAGGAACTCGCCTTCATGGTGCAGGCCGGCATGCCGCCGATGTTCGTGCTGCAGGCCGCCACCACCCACGCCGCCGAACTGCTGCACCAGCAGGACAAGCTCGGCCGCATCGCGGTGGGCCGCGGCGCCGACGTGATCGCCGTGCCCGGCAATCCGCTGGACGACATCAGCGTCATGCAGCACGTCAGCTTCGTGATGAAGGACGGCGTGGTCTACAAGCAGGACGGCGAGCCCACGATCTGACGCGCAGGAGCCCGCTCGCGGGCTCCTGCACGCGCAAGGGAATCGCCACGCCATCATCCTTGTACTATGACGCCCATGAACGAGCAGTCCAAACCCGCCCCCGACTCCACCACCCACTTCGGCTTCCGCGACGTGCCGGTCGGCGACAAGCAGAAGCTGGTCGGCCAGGTGTTCACCTCGGTCGCGAAGAACTACGACCTGATGAACGACCTGATGTCGTTCGGCGTCCACCGGCTGTGGAAGCGCCACTTCGTCGCCATCAGCGGCGTGCGCAAGGGCGACCGCGTGCTGGACCTGGCCGGCGGCACCGGCGACATCGCCGCGCTGCTCAAGCCGCTGGTGGGCGAGGAGGGCGAGGTGGTGGTCGGCGACATCAACGCGGCGATGCTCGGCGTCGGCCGCGACCGCCTCACCGACCGCGGCCTGGTCGCCGGGCTGCGCTGGGCGCAGCTCAACGCCGAGGCGCTGCCGTTCCCGGACAACAGCTTCGACGCGGTGACCATGGCCTTCGGCCTGCGCAACGTCACCGACAAGGACAAGGCGCTGGCCGACATCTGCCGCGTGCTCAAGCCCGGCGGCCGCGCGCTGGTGCTGGAGTTCTCGCGGGTACAGGGCGAACTGTTCGGCAAGCTGTACGACTTCCACTCGTTCAAGGTGCTGCCGAGGCTGGGCCGGCTGTTCGCCGGCGACGCCGACAGCTACCAGTACCTGGCCGAGTCGATCCGCAAGCATCCGGACCAGGAAACGCTCAAGGGCATGATGGAGCACGCCGGCTTCGGCCGCGTCGAGGTGCGCAACCTCACCAACGGCGTCGTGGCGATCCATCGCGCGTACAAGTTCTAGGGCCGCCCTGATCCAGATCAGTGGCGCGCCGCGGCGCGCGGCGTATGTTGGGTGCTCCCTTGACTGCGAGCACCCCCACCATGTCCATCGATGCCGTTGCCGAACAGAACGTCCACCTCTTCGACGCCCGCGGCGTGGCGCGCCGCTTCCGCCATTCGGCGATCTTCGGCGCCATCGGCGCGCTGCGCGGCGGCGAGACGATGCGCTTCGTCAACGACCACGATCCGATCCCGCTGATCGCCCAGCTGCGCGAGCGCCTCGGCGACAACCTCACCGTGACCTACCGCCAGCGCGACGCCGACGCGGTGGTGATCGACTTCGGCATCACCGGCCTGCCGGCCGAGTGAGCGGCGCCGGCGCATGAACTACCCCGCGTTCTACGACCAGGCCCCACGCATCCGCATGCGCGACCCGCTGGCGGCCTTTCTCGGCGCCGCCGACGACGGCCTGCTGGAGTATGTCTACGTCGACGCCGTGCGGCTGGCCGGCCATTCCTGCCCCACCGTGGCCGGTGCCTGGCTGATGGCGCGCACGGCGCTGCGCGCGCTATATCCGGACGAACCGGCCGAGCGCGGCGGCGTCGCGGTGCGCATGCCGGCCGCCGAGGACGAAGGCGTCACCGGCGTGATCGCCCAGGTGCTGACCCTGGTCACCGGCGCCGCGGCCGGCAACGGCTTCCACGGCATTGGCGGCCGTTTCGTGCGGCAGTCGCTGCTGGGCTACTCGACCTCGTCGGGCGCCGGTGCGGTGCAGTTCCGTCGCCGCGACAACGGCGCCGCGGTGGCGGTGGAACTGGACCTGTCCACGGTGCCGGCGGCGCCGAACCTGCGCGAGCTGATGGTGGGTGCACTGCAGCCCGGCGCCACCGCGGAGCAGCGCGCGGCGTTCGCGCAGGCCTGGCAGGGCCGCGTGCAGCGCCTGTTGCTGGAGCACGCCGACGACCCGCAGGTGCTGCAGCTGACCCGGCTGAACTGAGCGCCGCTCAGCCGTCGATGATCAGCAGGGTGCCACTGCTGCCCGGCTGCACCGCATGCGGCACGCCGGGCGGCACCATGTAGAGCTGGCCCGCAGCTACCGTCACGGCTTCACCGGCCACGTCCAGGCGCAGTTCGCCTTCCAGCACCAGCAGACCCTCGGCGCATGCATGCGTCTCGTCCGGATAGGCTTGCGCATCCATGCGCATCAGCTTGAGGCTGGCGTCGCCGACGCGCGCCAGCCGCCTCGACTGCCAGGCCTGTTCCAGCTGCGCGGCCTGCCGTGCCAGGTCGAAAAGGTGATCCATCACGCGCCCCTCAGCATCGCTCGCACGCCTCGACCGGCGCGACCGGAACGATCGCTGCCGGCACGGCACGGCGCCGCGCATTCGCCAGCACCACGCCGCCCACGGTGATCGCGCCGCCGACCAGGATCAGTGCGCTCGGCACTTCGCGCAGCCACAGCCAGCCGATCAGCAGCGCGATCGGCGGCGACAGGTAGATGAAGCTGCTGACCCGCGAGGCCGACGCGCGGTTCACCGCCATGTTCCATGCCAGGTAGCCGACGAAGGTCGGCGCGATGCCCAGCCACAGCAGCGCACCGATGTGCGCCCACGACGCTGCCCGCAATGCCTGCGGCAGATGCCAGCCGAACGGCAGCGCGGCGAGCGTGCCGGCGTAGAACGCGAATGCGGTGACCCCGAGCATGCTGTTGCGCGCGAACAAGGCCTTCTGGCCCACGAAGAAGATCGCCGAGACGATCACGCACACCAGCACCAGCAAGGCCCTCGGATCGACCTCCACCCGCTGCCCGCTGGCCAGCACCACCAGCACGGTGCCGGCCAGCGCCACCGCCAGGCCGATCCAGGTGCGCAACGCCAGCCGCTCGCGCAGCCACAGCGCCGACACCGCCGCGGTGGCGGCCGGTACCAGCGAGATCAGGATCGCGGCGGTGCCGCTGGCGATCCGCGTCTCGGCGTAGTTCAGGCACAGGTGGTAGACGGTCAGGCCAAGCACGCCGAGCAGGGCCAGCAGCGGCCAGTCGCGCCGCGCCGGCAGCGGCACGCGCTTGACCCGCAGCAGCGCGGCGAAGCACAGCGAGCCGATCGCCAGCCGCGCGAAGGCGACCTCACCGGGGCTGAACGCGGGCAAGGCGTAGGCGATCGCGGCGTACGCCGACGACCAGGTCAACAGCGCGATCGCGATGGCGATGAGGGCGCGGCCATCGAGACGTTCAACGGTATCCATGGGGACGGATTCCTGGGGTGGGGAAGTGCGCATCCTAGTCTTGGCGATCACGGCGGTGAATAATGCATCGTCGTGTTTTCCCGATGTTTCGCCAGCGATCGAATCAACCGAGAAGGTCTTCCGCCGTGGAATCGAAGGTCACCGAAGCCAGACCCGAGCTGGACGCCAAGGACTGGCAGCTGCTCGAAGCGCTGCAGCAGGATGCGCGCCTGGGCTACGCCGAGCTGGGCCGCAAGGTGCGCCTGTCCGCGCCGGCGGTGGCCGAGCGGGTGAAGCGGCTGGAGGAGGCCGGGGTGATCAGCGGCTACCGCGCCACGGTCGACCCCAAGCGGCTGGGCTACGGCATCAGCGCGATGATCCGCCTGCGCTGCGACGGCGCCACCTGCGCGCGCATCGGCGCGCTGGTGGCGGACATTCCCGAGGTGCTCGAATGCCGCCGGCTGGCCGGCGAGGACTCGGCCCTGCTGCACGTGGTGGCGATGTCGATCGGCCACCTCGAAGCCGTGCTCGACCGCCTGCTGAAGACCGGCGCCAGCACCAGCACCACCACCCTGATCGTGCTGCAGACGCCGCACGAACACCGCCCGCTGACCCGCGCGATGTGGAACGCGGCACGCGCGATGTCCGACGACTGATCCGCACCTCGCCACCGAACGATCCCCATGACCGACCCGACCAAGCCGACCGACGACCAGCGCCCGCCTTCGCCCGACGAGGTGCCGGCCAACCCCGAACGCCGCCGCCTGCTCGGCGGCCTCGCGCTGGCCGGCGCCGCGCTCACCGTCGGCGGCTGCAAGCCGTTCGGCGAACGCCCGCCGGCAGCCACCGCGGCCGCCGACGCGGCACTCGATGCGCAGCTGCGCCGGCACATCCGCCACATGGTGGTGCTGTACGCCGAGAACCGCAGCTTCAACAACCTGTTCGCGGGCTTTCCCGGCCTGGCCCAGCCGCTGCTGGCGCTCGACTCGCCGGCCTACCGCCAGCGCGACCGCGACGGCCGCCTGCTCGACACGCTGCCGCCGATCTGGGGCGGCCTGGCGCCGCGCGCGCAGACGGTCGACGGCCGCCACTACCAGATCGACGAGCAGGCCATCACCGGCCTGCCGAACCGTCCGTTCGCGCTGGCCACGCCCGACGGCGCGCCGCTGCCGCACGGCGTGATCACCCGCGACCTGGTGCACCGCTTCTACGAGAACCAGCTGCAGATCAACGGCGGCCGCAACGACGGCTTCGTCGCCTGGGGCAACACCGGCGCGATGACCATGGGCCACTACGCCGACGGTGCGGCGAAGCTGCGGCTGTGGCAGCTGGCCCGCCAGTACACCCTGTGCGACAACTTCTTCATGGGCGCGTTCGGCGGCTCGTTCCTCAATCACCAGTACCTCGCCGCGGCGCAGCCGCCCTACTACCCGCACGCCGACCGCAGCCCGGCGAAATTCCAGATCGCCACGCTGGAAGACGGCCCCACCGGCATCCGCCCGAAGCTGGCCGGCGACTCGCCGGCCAGCGCGATGCAGGGCCGCCCCACCTTCGTCACCCACGACGCGCTCACGCCGGACTTCTGGGCGGTCAACACCATCGGCCCGGCCTACGCGCCGGGATTCAGCCGCGACAGGCACGACCCGCGCCTGGCCGACGCGGCCAGCCCCAACACGCTGCCCGCGCAGCAGCACGCCACCATCGGCGACGCGCTGTCCGCCGCCGGCGTCGACTGGGCCTGGTACGCCGGCGCCTGGCAGCTGGCGCTGGACGGCCGCGGCGACGGCGACCACCGCGAGTTCCCGGAGGTGCCGAACTTCCAGCCGCACCACCAGCCGTTCAACTACTTCCGCCAGTTCGCGCCCGGCACGCCCGCGCGCGCGCAACACCTGCGCGACGCCGGCACCGGCAGCGAGGCGGCCACCAACCGCTTCCTCGCCGCGGCCGCCGCCGGCACGCTGCCGCCGGTGGCGTTCTACAAGCCGCAGGGCGACCTCAACATGCACGCCGGCTACGCCAGCGTGGACGCCGGCGACCACCACCTGGCGCAAGTGGTCGAGGCGCTGCAGGCCAGCCCGCTGTGGCCGAACATGCTGGTGCTGATCACCGTCGACGAGAACGGCGGCTGGTGGGACCACGTGGCGCCGCCGAAGGGCGACCGCTGGGGCCCGGGTTCACGCATTCCCGCGCTGGTGGTGTCGCCGTTCGCGAGGAAGGGCTTCGTCGACCACGCCGTCTACGACACCGGCTCGATCCTGCGCTTCATCACCCGCCGCTTCGGCCTGGCCAAGCTGCCCGGCCTCGCCCTGCGCGAGGAAGCGATGATCGCCGCCGGCGGCCCGCCGCCCGGCGACCTCACCGCCGCGCTGCAGTTCAGCTGAAGCCGGAGCACCCCCTCCTGATCTCCTGCAAGCCAAGGGGAGAGGGAGATCAACGCAGGAACCGCCATGCGCGAGATGTACCCCGAGATCGAGCCGTACCGCACCCACCGCCTCGCCGTCGACGCGATCCACAGCCTGTACGTGGAGGAATGCGGCAACCCCGCCGGCCTGCCGGTGGTGTTCCTGCACGGTGGCCCGGGCGCGGGACTGTCGGCCTACCACCGGCGCTTCTTCAACCCGGCCCACTACCGCATCGTGCTGTTCGACCAGCGCGGCGCCGGCCAGTCCACGCCGTTCGCCGAACTCACCGACAACACCACCTGGCACCTGGTCGCCGACATCGAGGCGATCCGCGAGCAACTGCAGATCGAGCGCTGGGTGGTGTTCGGCGGCTCGTGGGGCTCCACGCTGGCGCTGGCCTACGCGCAGACGCACCCCGAGCGCGTGCTCGGGCTGGTGCTGCGCGGCATCTTCCTGGGCCGGCCGCAGGAGCTGCGCTGGTTCAACGAACTGGACGGCGGCGCCTCGCAGATCTTCCCCGAGCGCTGGGCGCGCTTCCTCGACTTCATCCCCGAGGCCGAGCGCGGCTCGATGCTGGACGCCTACTGGAGCCGCCTGACCAGCGACGACGAGGCCACCCGGCTCGCCGCGGCGCGGGCGTGGAGCGCATGGGAAGGCGGCAGCACCACGCTGCTGCACGACCCCGACGCCGGCGGCGACTTCGAGGACCCGCACAAGGCGGTCAGCCTGGCGGTGATGGAGGCGCACTACTTCCGCCACAACATCTTCCTCGAACCGGACCAGCTGCTGCGCGACATCGGCCGCATCCGCCACCTCCCCGCCACCATCGTGCACGGCCGCTATGACATCATCTGCCCGATGGCGAGCGCGTACGACCTCAGCCAGGCCTGGCCGGAAGCGCGCCTGCAGGTGGTGCTGGCCGGCCACAGCGCCAGCGACCCGGCGATCGTCGACCGGCTGGTGGCGGCCACCGACCTGATGGCCGACCGCTACTGCTGAGTTCCTCCCTTCACCGGCGCCGAGGAGACCCCGTGCGCGTACTGGTTACCGGCGCCTACGGCTTCATCGGCGCGCACATCGTCGCGGCGCTGACCGCGGCCGGCCACGAAGTGGTCTGCGCCGTGCGCGGTGCGCGCGTCGACGCGCGCTTCCCCGGGCTGCCGGCAATCGCCTGCGACATGGCCCGCGACGTGCGCAGCGCAGACTGGCTGCCCCGCCTCGCCGGCATCGGGGCGGTGGTGAACTGCGCAGGCATCCTGCGCGAGCGCGGCGCCGACAGCTATGTGGCGATCCACCAGCAGGCGCCGCTGGCGCTGTTCCAAGCCTGCGTGCAGGCCGGCGTGCGGCGGGTGATCCAGCTGTCCGCGCTGGGCCACGCCGACGACGGCGAATTCATCGCCTCCAAGCATCGCGGCGACCGCGCGCTGATGGCGCTGGAGCTGGACTGGCTGGTGCTGCGCCCATCACTGGTCTACAGCGTGCGCGGTTCCTACGGTGGCACTTCGCTGCTGCGCGCGCTGGCCGGCCTGCCCGGCTTGCTGCCGCTGCCGGGCCGTGGCGGGCAGCCACTGCAGCCGATCGCCGCCGAGGACGTGGGCGCGGCCGTGGTCGCCGCGCTGGCCAGACCGCAGGTGACCCGCGAAGTGCTCGAACTGGTCGGCCCCGACGTGCTTGGCCTGCGCGATTACCTGCTGGCCTGGCGCCGCTGGCTCGGCTTCGGGCGCGCACGCACGCTGGCGACCCCTGCCGCGCTGGTGCGCCTGGCCTGCACACTGGGCGAGCACCTGGGCCGCGGCCCGCTGGGCAACACGATGGCGCGCATGCTCGAGCGCGGCAACGTCGGTGCCGCCGGCGCCGCCGACCGCCTGCACGAACGCCTCGGCCTGCGGCCGCGGCCGTTGCAGCGCGCGCTCGCCGAAGCGCCCAGCCACGTGCAGGATCGCTGGCACGCGCGGCTGTATTTCGCCCTGCCCCTGCTGCGCGTGGCGATCGCCGTGCTGTGGATCGGTTCCGGCGTGGTCGGCTGGCTGACCCCGCCGGCCGCGGTGGCGGCCACCGCTCCGGGCAGTTCGTTCGCGGCCGCCAGCCTGCTCGGGCTGGCGCGTGCCACGGCCAGCACCGACCTGCTGCTGGGCGTGCTGTGCCTGCTGCGCTGGCGGCCACGCCTGGTGCTGGCGCTGATGCTGGTGATGCTGCTCGGCTATACCTTCGTCATCGGTGTCGCCTGGCCGATGCACTGGCTGGATCCGTTCGGCGGCCTGCTGAAGAACCTGCCGCTGATCGCGGCACTGGCGATCCTGCTGGCGACGGAAGAGCACCGATGAACGACGCCTACGCGCTGCTGAAAACCGTGCACATCCTGTCGTCCACCCTGCTGTTCGGCACCGGCCTGGGCACTGCCTTTTTCCTCTGGTTCACCCACCGCAGCGGCCGGCTTCCCGCCATCGCCGTCGCCGCACGGCTCACCGTGCGGGCGGACTTCCTGTTCACCACGCCCGCGGTGATCGTGCAGCCGCTGTCGGGCTACCTGCTGATGCGGCTGCTGGGCTTTGGCTGGCACACCCCGTGGCTGCAGGCCGCCGGCGCCTTGTATCTGCTGGCCGGCGCCTGCTGGCTGCCGGTGGTGGGGCTGCAGTGGCGCGTGCGCCAGCTTGCCGACGCCGCGCTGCGCGACGGCGCCGAGCTGCCGCCGGCCTACCACCGCTGCATGCGGGTCTGGTTCGCGCTCGGCTGGCCGGCCTTCCTCGCGGTGATCGCCACCTTCTGGCTGATGGTCGCCAAGCCGCCGCTGTGGGGCTGAGCTTCATGCGCGACAAGCCCCGGATGCGATGGCGGCAGGCCGCCTTCGCAAGCGCGCGTCAGGACACCAGGGCCTGCTGGCGGGCGGCCAGCCAGCGGCGAAAGCCGGCATCGTCCATCGGACGGCTGATCAGGTAGCCCTGCAGGGCGTCGCAACCCATCCGTTCCAGCGCCTGGCGCTGGAACGCGGTCTCCACGCCTTCGGCCACCGCCAGGATGCCCAGCCGGTGCGCCACGTCGACGATGAAGCCCGCCAACGGGTTGCCGGCATCGTCCCGCAGTTCGCTGACGAAGGCGCGGTCGATCTTGATGACGTCCAGCGGCAGGTGCTGCAGGTAGCTCAGCGAGGAGTAGCCGATGCCGAAGTCGTCCAGCGCCAGCCGGAAGCCGGCGGCGGCGAGCTGCCGCAGCGTCGCCTGGGCACCGTCGAAGTCCTGCAGCAAGGCGCTCTCGGTCAGCTCCAGGGTGAGCCGCGCCGGCACGACGCCGGCCGCGTGCACCTGCGCCACCAGACGGGCGGCGTACTGCGGATGGATGAGTTGCCAGGCGCTCACGTTGACCGCCAGGGACCCGCCGTGCGGAATGCCGTCGCGATCCCAGGCGCGCAGGTGCGCGCAGGCCTCGTCGACGACCCAGGCGCCAAGCGCGTGGATCAGGCCGGTTTCCTCGGCCAGCGGAATGAATTTTTCCGGCGCCACTTCTCCCAGTTGCGGGTGCTGCCAGCGCAGCAGCGCTTCGGCGCCCAGCAACTGGCCGCCGACGGTGATCTGCGGCTGGAAATGCAGGGCAAACTGCGTGCCCATGCAGTCCTGCTCCAGCGCCGCGCGCAGCCCGCGTTCCAGGAGCAGGCGCCGGTCGGCCTCCTGCTGCATCGGCGGCAGGAACAGCCGCACCGTGTTGCGCCCGGCCGCCTTGGCCCGGTACAGCGCGATGTCGGCCCGGCGCAGCAACTCGGCCACGTCCTGCTCGCCGGCGGGGTACACCGCCACGCCCACGCTGGCGCCCACCCCGAGCACGCGCCGATCCTCCATCACCGGTTCGGACACCAGCGCGATCATGTCCTGCGCGATCCGTTCCGCGCGCGCCTGCACGACGGCCGGCGAGCGCTCGCGCAAGCCCAGCACCAGCACGAACTCGTCCCCGCCCAGGCGTGCCAGCATCGCATCGGGCGGTGCCGCGGCGCGCAGGCGCTCGGCCATGGCCTGCAGCAGGCGATCGCCGACATGGTGGCCCAGGCCGTCGTTGATGGTCTTGAAGTTGTCCAGGTCGATCAGCAGCAAGGCGCCGCAGCCGCCGCGGGCCAGCGACTCGGTACGCGACTCGGCGAGGCGTTCCAGCGCACTGGCGCGATTGGGCAAGCCGGTCAGGCTGTCGTGGTAGGCGAGGTGGCGCAGGCTCCGCTCGGCGGCGCGGCGGGTGTTTTCCTCGGCTTCCAGCTGCCGCCGGGTGTGCTCCAGCTGCGCCGTGCGCTGGCGCATCTGCGCGGCCAGCGACAGGCTCATCAGCAGCACGAAGGGCAGGAAGGCGAACGCGTCCAGATACGGCGCCCGGTACCCGAACAAGTCGACCACGATGTCGCCCCACAGCAGGGCGGCGAATTGCACGACCAGGCAGCCGCCCAGCAACACGGCGCGCAGCGTGTCGCCGCCGCGATACTGCGCCCGCACACGGCCGAGCGCCCACAGGAAAACCGCGTAGCTGGCCGCATGGAAGACCAGGCCCAGGACCGAGCCCGTCCCGCTGATGCTGTACAGCCGCTCGCCCCAAGGCAGCACGATGGCCTGGTCCGGCTGCAGGCGCGAGAACAGCAAGGTGGCCGGCGCCGTCGCGTTGATCCACAGGAAAACCGCAGCCAGCAGGCTCAGCGTCGCCAGCACGCGCCAGTTCGTGCCGGCACCGGTGTAGGCGCGGATGAACGCCACCATCGGGACGAAGCTGGCGACGGCCGCCGCGACCATCCAGCGCAGCGCGGCGCTGGCCGCCGCCAGGTCGTCGGCCCCGAGCAGCAGCATGTTGCCCAGCGCCAGCACGGCAATGCACAGGCATAGCGCCGCGTAGGAAAGATAGATGCCTTCGCGGCGCCGCCACAGGCCGATCACCACGAACTGCATGCCGGAGGCGAACGCGATGCCGGAGGTGGCGATCAGGGCCGCGATGAAGTAGCCGAACGCCGATGGATCCGCGCCAATCAGCATGCCTCCCCTCCCCAGGTTCAAGCCGCCGAAACGCACAGCCGTCGATCATGGCGACATCCGTGCGGCAAGCTTGCGCCTTTCGCCGTAAAGAAAAAAGTTACCGCGGCATGCCGCCGGAATCGCCGCCAGCTCCGCCACCGGGCCTTCCGTCACGGGCCAGGCGAACGGCGACGATGGCATACTCGCCGCATCCCCGCACCCGGAGCCGCTGCATGCGCCTGCTTTCCGTCCTCGCCCTCGGCAGCCTCGTGCTGCCGCTGGCCGCCTACGCCAACGACCCGAATTCCTACGCGCAGCCCGACCAGGTGCGCGTGATCCATCTGGACCTGGACCTGAGCATCGACTTCCCGCGCAAGCAGCTCGACGGCCAGGCCACGTTGAAGCTGGACTGGAAGAACCCCAAGGCGCAGTCGCTGGTGCTGGACACGCGCGACCTGGAGATCGCCAGGGTCGAGGCGCTGGCCGCCGACGGCAAGTCCACCCCGCTGACATACGCGCTGGCCCCGCGCGACAAAGTGCTGGGCAGCAAGCTGACCATCGCCGCGCCGAAGCATCCGGCGCGGGTACGCATCGTCTACACCACCTCGCCCGAGGCCTCCGGCCTGCAGTGGCTGACCCCGGCGCAGACCGCCGACAAGAAGCTGCCCTTCATGTTCTCGCAGTCCGAATCCATCCACGCCCGCTCGTGGGTGCCGCTGCAGGATTCGCCGGCGGTCCGCTTCACCTACGACGCCCACGTCAAGGCACCGAAGGACGTGCGCGTGGTGATGAGCGCGATCAACGACGCGAAGCATCCGCTGGATGGCGAGTTCCGCTTCGACCAGCCGCACCCGATCCCGTCCTACCTGCTGGCGATCGCCGCCGGCGACCTGGCGGTGAAGGAGACCGGGCCGCGTTCGGCCGTCTATGCGGAACCGTCGGTGGTGGACAAGGCCGCGCACGAATTCGAGGACACCGAGAAGCTGATCGCCGCCACCGAGCAGTTGTACGGCCCGTACGCATGGGGCCGCTACGACATCCTGGTGCTGCCGCCGTCGTTCCCGTTCGGCGGCATGGAGAACCCGAACATGACCTTCGCCACGCCGACCGTGCTGGTCGGCGACAAGAGCCTGGTCTCGCTGGTCTCGCACGAGCTGGCGCACTCGTGGTCGGGCAACCTGGTCACCGCGGCGGCCTGGCGCGACATCTGGCTCAACGAGGGCTTCACCACCTACGTGCAGGGCCGCATCACCGAAGCGGTGTACGGCAAGGCGCTGGCCGACGAGGAGGCGCTGCTGTCCGCCCGCGCGCTGCAGAAGAGCATTGGCGCGATGACCGCCAACACGCAGAAGCTGGCGCCCGACCCGCGCGGCATCGGCGCCGACGACGCGCTGTCCGACGTGGCCTACGACAAGGGTTCGTGGTTCCTGCGCACGCTGGAGCAGCGCTTCGGCCGCGACCACTTCGACGCCTACCTGAAGGGCTACTTCCACCACTTCGCGTTCCAGAGCATCACCACCGAGCAGATGCTCGATTACCTGAAGCCGAACCTGATCGAGAAGTATCCCGGCAGGATGAGCTGGGACGAGGTGAAGGCCTGGGTCTACGGCGAGGGCATCCCCAAGGATGCGCCGCTGCCCGACTCGCCGCGCTTCGACGCGATCGACCGCGAGCGCAGCGAGTTCCTCGCCGGCTCGCTGGCCGCCGGCAAGCTCGACGCCAAGGGCTGGAACACGCAGGAATGGATGTACTTCCTCGACCGCCTGCCGGACGCGCCGCCGCTGGCGAAGCTGCAGCAGCTCGACGCCGCCTGGCACCTCACCGGCGCGCCGAACGCGGAGATCGGCATGCGCTGGTACAGCCACGCCATCGCCGCCGGCGACAAGGCCGTGTGGACGGCCGCCGCCGAGCACATGACCCGGATCGGCCGCATCTACCTGACCACGCCGCTGTACAAGGCGCTGGCGAAGACGCCCGAGGGACTGGCCTACGCCGAGCAGGTCTACGCCAAGGCGAAGGCCGGTTACCACCCGCTGACCCAGCAGGTGGTCGAAGGCATCCTCGCCAAGGCGAAGCAAGCGAAGTGATTGCCGCTCCTCCCCCCGCTCCGCAGGGGGAGGCTGGCGACCGCAGGGAGTCCTTCAGGTGAGGGGGTAGCGCTGCCGACCTTCCATCGAGTTCAAGAGCGACCTCACTCCAGCTCTCTCCTGCAGGCAGGGGGGAGTCAACCCGTCCGACTCCTCCAAGAAAACCACCATGCCGCCATCGACGAACACCGCCGTCCCGCTCTGGAAACGCATGCTGCTGCGCCGGCTGAAATTCCTCGCGTGGCTGGTGGCGCTGCTGGCGATCGTGCTGGGCGGCTGCTACCTGTTCGCGCCGCAATGGCTGCTGCAGGCGAACGTCACCCGCGAGGCGATGGCGGCGCACCTGGAGAAGCATTCGGTGCAGGTTGGCGATACGCACTGGGTCTACTACGAAGGCGGCCAGGGGCCGACCATCGTTCTGCTGCATGGCTTCGCCGCGGACAAGAACGTGTGGCTGCAGACGGCGAAGCTGCTCACGCCGCACTTCCACCTGATCATCCCCGACCTGCCTGGCTGGGGCGATTCCTCGCGAGTGCCCGACGCCAGCTACAACGCCGACGCCCAGGCCGGGCGCCTCGACGCCTTCGTACAGACGCTGCGCCTGCAACGTTTCCTGCTGGTCGGCCACTCGACCGGCGGCGCGATCGCCGGCGTGTACGCCAGCGAACATCCCGAGCACGTGTCAGCGCTGGCGCTGGTCGACGCGTTCGGCCTGAAGGGCAAGCGGAACGCGTTCGACCGCGACGCGATGGCCGGCGGCAATCCGTTCGTGTACGACGACCGCGCCGACTTCGAGCACGCCACCTCGCTGGCGTTCGAGCAGCCGCTCGACCTGCCCGGCCGCTTCGTCGACGTGCTGGTCCGACGCAACCAGCGCGACCGCGCCTTCATCGAGCGCAGCTACGCCGAATGGCGCGAGCCCGGGCAATACCTTTCCGTGCAGAACCGGCTCGGCCAGCTCACCATGCCGGTGCTGGGCCTGTGGTGCCACGACGACCGCATCGTCGACATCTCCGCGCTGGCCAGCCTGCGCAACGGCCTGACCGCCGCCAGCGCGATCAGCACCAGCACCATCAACGGCTGCAACCACATGCCGATGCTGGAAAAGCCCGAACAGACCGCGCAAATCCTCACCGGCTTCGCGCTCTCGCACTGAGCAAGGCGCGCTGCCCGGATGCAGGATGCTGAACGAACCGCCGCCGCCCTTCCGCGGCATTGTGAAATACGTGTAAGGCCATGGGAGAATGCCCGGGTGACGCCGTACCCTGGCGTATCCATGCGCATGAAGGCAGGACGGTGCAGCAAGCGATGAAGCGAAACCCCTGGCGCATCTTCGTGGACGCGGTGGTGCGGATGTCCGCCACCCGCGCCAATTACTGGGTCGAGTTCGGCGTGGACAGCGTGCTGTGCCTGCTGTTGCTGGTGCTGGGCTGGCAACGGCACACGGCCGGCCCGCTGACCGCGCTGCTGGCGCTCGGCCTGGGCCTGTTCGCCTTCAGCTTCATCGAGTACTTCTTCCACCGCTGGCTGTTCCACACGCGCATCCCGCTGTTCGCGCAGGGCCACGACCAGCATCACGCGCGGCCGCTGGGCTACGACTCGCTGCCGTTCTTCCTGCCGCCGGCGGTGCTGCTGGCGCTGGCCGGCGTGTTCGCGCTGGCCATGCCGACCGGTTTCGCGCTGCTGCTGGCCAGCGCGATCACCTTCGGCTACATCGTCTACGGCCTGAGCCACTTCATCATCCACCACGTGCGCTTCCAGCAGCCGCTGCTGCGGCGTTGGGCCGCCGCCCACCACGTGCACCACTACCACCCGGACAGCAACTTCGGCGTCACCACGCCGCTGTGGGATCACCTGCTGGGGACGAAGTACGTGCGCCAGCCCAGGACCCGCTGAGCCGAGCCGCGCAAGGCGTCAGTCGGCCACGTCGGCGACCAGCCGGTCGAGCTCCGCCTTGAGGATCGCGCCGTGCTGGCGCAGCCAGTCGCGCTGCTCGCGCCAGTCCGGAAACAGGTTTTCGACCTGCGCCCAGAACCGCGGCGAGTGGTTGCGCACCTTGAGATGGCACAGCTCGTGCGCCAGCACGTAGCGCAATGCGGCCGGCGGCGCCAGCGCCAAGGCGAGATCCAGGTTGATGCGGTCGCGGGTGTCCAGGCTGCCCCACAGGCTCTTCATCGGGCGGATCTTCAGCGCGGTCGGCGCCAACCCCAGCTGCGGCACATAGCCGGCCAGCCAGCGCGAGACGTCGCGGCGGATCAGCGTTTCCAGATGCGAGGCGAGCAGGCCGCGGGCGATCGGCAAGGCGCGGGTGTGCGGGCGCGGGATCACCAGGGTCAGCCCGGTCGCGTGCGGCTCGATCTTCGGATAGGCGCCTTCGGCCCAGTCCAACTCGGCCAGCTCGCCGCGCAACGGGAAGCTGCACGGGTAGCCCACGCGCAGCGGCGGCAGCGGTTCCACGATCAGGTTCAGCTCGTCGAGCTTCTGCTCCAGCCAGTCGGCGTGGCTGCGCAGGAACGCGCTGACCTGGGCCGGATGGGTACCGAGCGGATAGGTGACCCGCGCGCCCTGCGGCGTCACCGTGAGGCGCAGTCGGCGGGCGCGCGGATGGGCGGCCTTCAGCACGCGGATGATGCTGCCGCCCACCGTCGCCAGTTCCAGCCAGTCGCCTTCCAGATGCTGCGCCATGATCCTGCCTGCTGCTTGCCCGGGCCCGTGCTGATCAAAAGGGAATCCGCCGCCCGCAAGCGGCCGGACGCCCAGTATGGCGCGCCGGACGTCCCGGCGGTATGGCTTTTTCGTTCAGCTATCGGCAGGCCGCGGCAGGCCGAACCACTCCTCCAGCTTGCCCAGCAGCCGCTCCAGTTCCAGCGTCAGCAAGGCGAAACCGGCGTCCAGCTCGGCGTGGGCATCGGCTTGGCTGTCGCCCAGCTCGTCCATCACCACGTCGAGGAACTTCAGCTTGCGGATGACCAGGTCCTCGCCCAGCACGAAGCTGATCCGCTCATCGAAGGTGAGACCGAGCATGAACACCTGTTTGCCGTTGCGCAGGTGCTCCTTGACCTCCTCGGCGTCCAGGTCCTGCCGGCGGCAGCGGGCGATCGCGCCGGTGGCGGTGGCCGGGTCGCGCAGCTCGCACTCGTCGCCCAGCGCCAGCCCCGCCGGCAGGTTGCCGTTGGCCAGCCAGTCGGTCATCAGCACGCGCGGGCCTTCCTCCGGCGCCAGCGGCACCGCCGGGAAGCTGCCCAGCGCCTCGCGGACCTGGCTCAGCGCGTTCTCGGCCGACTTGCGGCTGGAGGTGTCCAGCACCAGCCAGCCGTGCTTCTTGTCGACGTAGGCCGACATCCGCGACTGCCGCACGAACGCGCGCGGCAGCAGTTCGGTGAGCAGGTCTTCCTTGATCCGCTTGCGCTCGCGGCCGCCGACCTTGCGGCCCTCTTCCTCGGCGATCTTCTGCACCTTGCGCTGCAGTTCGTCGTTGATCACGGCGGCCGGCAGCAGCTTGTCCTCGCCGCCCACCGTCAACAGGGTGCACTGCTTCACCGTGTGCGTGAGCGGCTCGCCTTCGCCGCGCCCGACCGGCGGCACGAAACCCTTGGTGAACATTTCCAGCGGCCCGCACGGGCGCAGCCGATGCTCGGCCAGCGCTTCGTCGAGGCGGTCCAGATCGGTGGCAACGGTGGGGGAAAAACGGAACAGCGTGAGGTTGCGAAAGAACATTCAATATCCGGAGTGATGGTGGCCCGCAGGCAGGAGGTTCTACCGTCATCCCGGCCAGCAAGGATGACGGTCACGGGAAGATCAGCGCGTCACGGCGGCGACGGCGGCAGCGACGGTGTCGAGATTGGCGTGGTTCAACGCCGCCACGCAGATGCGCCCGCTGTCGAGCGCGTAGATCGCGTACTCGTCGCGCAGCCGGTGCACCTGTGCCTTGCTCAGGCCGGAGTAGGAGAACATGCCGGCCTGCTTGTTGATGAAGCCGAAGTCCGGCGCGCCGAGCGCGGCCAGCTTCTCGACGAAACCCGCGCGCATCGCATGGATGCGTCCGCGCATGCCGCCCAGCTCGGCTTCCCAGCGCGCGCGCAGTTCGGCGCTGCCGAGCACGCCGGCGACCAGCGCGGCGCCGTGCGTGGACGGGCTGGAATAGATCGTGCGGATGACCTGCTTGATCTTCGACTGCAGCCGCTCGGCCTCGCCGCGGTCGACGCCGACCATCGACAGCGCGCCGACGCGCTCGCCGTACAGCGAGAACGACTTGGAGTACGAGTTGGCGACCACGAACGCCTCGATGCCGGAGTCCGCCAGCAGGCGTACCGCGGTGGCGTCCTGTTCGGTGCCGCGGTCGAAACCCTGGTAGGCCATGTCGACGAACGGCAGCAGCCGGCGCTCCTTGAGCAGCCCGATCACCTGCTGCCACTGCGCCGCGTCCAGGTCGACGCCGGTCGGATTGTGGCAGCACGCGTGCAGCAGCACCACGGTGCCCGGCTCCAGCCTGCCCAGGTCCTCCAGCATGCCGGCGATATCCAGGCCGTGGCTGGCCGCGCTGTAGTAACGGTACTCCAGCAGCTCGAAGCCGGCGGTGCGGAACACCACATGGTGGTTGCCCCAGCTGGGGCTGCTGATCGCGACCTTCGCGCCCGCGCCGGCCACCTGCTTCAGCAGGTCGGCCGCCACGCGCAGCGCGGCGCTGCCGCCGATGGTCTGCGCCGTGGCCACGCGGCCGGCCGCCAGCAGCGGCGACTCCGCGCCGAACACCAGTTGCTGGGTCAGCCGGTTGTACGACGCCAGGCCGTCGATCGGCAGGTAGCCGCGCGGTTTCGCCGCCGCGGCCAGCGCCTGTTCCACCTCGTGCACGGTCGGCAGCAGCGGAATGCGGCCCTGCTCGTCGACGTAGATACCCACGCCGAGGTTGATCTTGCCCGGGCGCGGATCGGCCACGTAGGTTTCGGTGAGGCCCAGGATCGGATCGCCCGGGACCATTTCAAGGGAAGCAAAGAAGGACACGGCGGTTACTCGACAGGTGGATGGGGGATGTTCAAGCTTGCGCGGCCGCGGTCTCGTCCGCCGCGTCGGTCGGCCATGCGGTCGATGCGCCCAGCGCGAAATCGAACAGCGTGCGGTCCGCCAGGTGCGAGGGCGACACGCGGCCCAGCGCGCGGAAGATGTTCTCGCTGCGCCCGGGCTGCTGGCGTTCCCACTCGGCCAGCATGCGCTGCACCGCCTTGCGCTGCAGGTTGTCCTGCGAGCCGCAGAGGTTGCACGGAATGATCGGGAACTGCCGCTGCGCCGCGTACGCGGCGAGGTCGCTCTCGCGGCAGTACGCCAGCGGGCGGATCACCACGTGGCGGCCGTCGTCCGAGCGCAGCTTCGGCGGCATCGCCTTCAGTTGCGCCTGGTAGAACAGGTTGAGGAAGAACGTGGCGAGGATGTCGTCGCGATGATGGCCCAGCGCGATCTTAGTGATGCCGTTGGCGGCCGCCCAGGTGTACAGCGCGCCGCGGCGCAGCCGCGAGCACAGGCTGCACAGGGTCTTGCCGGCGGGGATCACCCGCGTCACCGTGCTGTAGGTGTCCTGCTCGATGATGTGGAACGGCACGCCGCGCGCAGTGAGGTAATCCGGCAGCACGTGCGCGGGGAAGCCGGGCTGCTTCTGGTCCAGGTTCACCGCGATCAACTCGAAGCGCACCGGCGCCTTCGCCTGCAGCTGCAGCAGCAAGTCCAGCAGGGCGTGGGAATCCTTGCCGCCGCACCGGTTAGATGATGATCTATGGACATGCCGTACAACGCAACGGCTACAACGCCTGCGGGCGCTTAGGCGAGTGTCCACAGATTTGTAGTGTTTTCGAAGCAATGGGGAAGCATTTCGTCCATGGCTAAGACGAGATGGTAGGGCACACAAGGAGATTAGTGCGCCATGTTCCCCAATGCGATGAACTCTCGTCAAGCAAAGGACCGCGTGCACCGAAGGAATGTGATCCTTGAGCCGAGGCCTCAGAGCAGGTGCTCAGCCAGAACTTGCAGCAGTCCTGCGACTACGCCCAACATGGCAATCTTTACGACTGCTTCGCTGAAACAGAGTATGCCGCATGAAAACTAGCGTCTAGATAGCGGCTGCCTGCGGCGGAAGACAGATCTATCAGCCTCGCCACCAAAAATGTACGGACAATCTCGGGAATGTCTATTCACGAGTTTCTTTGGCTGACAGCGTAACCAACCGCTTACGAGCTGTGGATGTAAGTCTATAAAAATTAGCAATGAGCATGGCTAGGTCATCGTCTCCAGCAAAGAAGTACGCAACCGGCATGCCTAAAACTTGACCCAGCTTGCTGAGCGTATTCGTGTCTGGCGCATGCTTTCCGCGCTCGTATTGGTTGATCCGTGGCGAAGCAACTGAAGGATCCATGCCCGCTTGGATTCCGAGCTCGCGCTGAGATATCCCCACCGCCAGTCGCGCTTCCTTCAGGCGAACAGCTAGGACGACTTCTTTTTTACCTCCGCGTGCCACCCGATGATCTGCCCTGTTGTGATCTGGGGACAGCTTCGGAGTCGCGGGCTCGGCTGGATACTAAGAGATACTTAGCATTTGTTGCATCGAGAGAACTGATTGATCACAGGTACGAATACATCCACTAATTGCGACAACATTAAAGATCTCACCGTCCTCTTTGGTGAATGGCTTTGTGATCAACGGAAGAATATCGAGCACCACTTCAGAGGGACGACTTAGTCGTGTACCGCGCGGTGCTACTACAAAGGGAGGCGAATCTGCGTGCTGCATGCAGGGTCAATGCCCAGATTGCGCAACCGGCTGATGCGTAGCGGCCACGCGAGGATCAATCGACGGAAGCAATCGCGCAGAGTTGAGGATGAAGGTCATCTCCGAGGCGACATGGATAAACGCAGCCAGCAAGGGATTGAGCAAGCCGGCGGCAGCTAGGGCGATGCCGACGAGATCCACCGCCAGCGTGCCCGCGAAGTTGGCCCAGATGATGCGGCGCGTGCGTTGTGCCAGCTGCAGTGTCTGCACGAACTTGACCAGATCGTTACTCAGCAGCACCACGTCCGCGCTCTCGCGGGCGACATCGGTGCCCGAGCCCATCGCCACCCCGACATGCGCCTTCATCAGCGCGGGCGCATCGTTGATGCCGTCGCCGACCATGGCCACCACCGCCTTGCCGGCGGTCAGTTGTTCGATGTAGGCGAGTTTGGCATCCGGCAGCACGTCGGCCACGATGGTGTCGATGCCCAGCTCGGCACCCACGGCTTGGGCGACGGCCTTGGTATCGCCAGTCAACAGCACGGTGCGAAGTCCCATGGCGTGCATCGTTTGCAGCGCGCTTCGCGCTTCGCTGCGAATGGTATCGGCGACGATGGCCACGCCCAGCCACGCTTCGCCGCGGGCCAGCCATACCTTGGCGGCCGCTGGCTGCTGCGTCAGCACCTCCCCGGGCAGCGCGATGCCATGCTTGCGCAACAGCGCTTCATTGCCCACCAGGATGCGCTCGCCGTTGACGGTGGCGGAAATGCCGAGGCCCGGCGTGTAGTGAAAGGCCTCCGGCTCGACTGGCATCACACCCTGCGCACGCGCATAACGCACCAGCGTCTTGCCCAACGGGTGCTCCGAACGCAGCTCGGCGGATGCCATCAGCCGCAGGACATCGTCGACAGCAGCGCCCGGCGCGACCGCCAGCGACTGCATTTCCGGCTCGCCATAGGTCAGCGTGCCGGTCTTGTCCAGCACGACGGTATCCACCTGGCCGAGCTGCTCCAGATACAGGCCACCCTTGATTATAGCGCCGCCGCGGGCGGCGCGACCGATGGCACCCAGGATCGCCAGCGGTGTACCGGCGGCGATGCCGCAGGCACCGGCCACGATGATCACGGAAATGGTGGCGCGAATGTCTCGCGTGATCAGGTAGGTCAGCAGCGCCGCGGCCAGCGCGAAATAGACCAGATAGCCGGCCATCCTGTCCGCCAGCCCTTGCACCGGAGCGCGCGAGCGCTCCGCCTCTTCCACGGCATCGATGATCTTGCCGTAGCTGGTGTCGCGGCCGATCCGTTGCGCCAGAATTTCCAGCGCACCGGACTGGTTGATGGAGCCGGCATACACCTCCATGCCGGCGGTCTTTTCCACCGGCATGGATTCGCCGGTAATCCGCGCCTGATCGACAAACGAATGCCCATCGACGACGCGGCCGTCGACGGGAATGCGGCCGCCTGGATTGACCAGCACGGTATCGCCCACCGCGAGTGAGCCGCTGTCGACTTCGCGGATCGCGCCATCACGGCGGACCGAGACCTCGCGCGGCAGGAAATCCAGCAGATCGCGAATGGCGCGTCGTCCGCGCGACACCGTCATGCCCTCCAGCACCTCGGCCACCAGCACGAACACGGTGATCACCAGCGCAGTGAAAAACTCCGAGATGGCGGCCGCCGCGACGATCGCGATGGTCATCGACAATTCCATCGTCATGCGCCGCGCGAGCAGGTTCTCTATCGCCTCCTTGAAGATCGGCCATCCGCCGATCAGCAATCCGGCCACGCCGATCACACTGAATCGGGTCCACGGCTCCCACCAGTGGAACCATACGGCCACCGCGGCCAGCGCCACGGCACCAATGCGCAGCGCCTCCGGGATGTCGAAAGCGTGTTCGTGGTCACCGTGATCGTGCGGCTCGGCCGCAGGCGCGATCGTGCGCTGCGCTGCCTGCGCCGATAGATCCGTGTCGGCGCGCGGTTGAGGTACGGTCATGATGAATTCCTTAGATTGTTGCAAACTTGATTACTTCAGATACGTGCGGATCACGTCGATCAGTTCTTGCGCGCCTTGCTTGCGTTCCGCAGGATCGGTGATGTCCGGATGGGCCACGTGCATGTCGATATGGTCCTCGACCACCTTGGCCATCAGCCCATTGATCGCGCCGCGGATCGCGGCGATTTGTCGCAGGATCTCGGCACAGTCCTTTTCGCTGTTCAGTGCCCGTTCGACACCTTCGATCTGGCCCTTGATGCGACGCACGCGGCCAAGCAACTTGCTGTTGTCCTTCGCCAGATGTCCCATGAACCCTCCTTGCGGCAAACATCGTGATGCGTGATGGTAGATGGCGATAATATACCCCTCTACGGTATAGTTGCCACCGAGCACGCGCCTGAATTTTTCGCGATGGCTTGCCTGTTTCGTCCGTACCCAGCATGCTGAGTCCCCCATGTCTGTCCTTCGAACCATCCGCCGATTGCATCGACGCCATCTCACGATGGTGCGGTGGATGCTGTTGCTGGTGTTGGCTATCGTGACGTTGTCGACGATGCCCCGGTGGGTGGTTCATGCCCACGACGGCAACCAGGCATCCGGGTTCCTGCTTACGGCCGATCAGACCATCGAGCATCATTTGGCCAATGCCGATGTCCCTGACACGGCGGCATCCGATGTTTCACACACCCATGTCCATTACCTGGCCGGCGCAGCCTTCACGCTGCCCGCGCTGTTCGGCCCTCTTCATCAGCTCAACCTGGCGAGCAATCACTGTCCGCCGTGGCGCAATGCGCTGATGCCGCAAGGCTTGCTCACCACGCTGCACCGCCCTCCCATCGCCTGATCGCGACGTTGACCGGCCGATAGCGGCCTTTCGTTGACCTCGATCCGATCGGAGCACGCTGGTGTCTTCTTTGTGTTGTCCTCGCCGGCTGCCGTGCGCAGCTGGGTCGGGCTTGTCTGTGGCTACGGGCAACCCGACGGGATTTTTTCTTTCTCGTCCCCTGCTGGCGTCTGAGCTTTTGGCTCGATGCAAGGCGTCGCTGTGCCGCTGTCTTGCGGCACAAGCGCGCCTGATTCATCCCCTTTTCTGGAGTCCTGTCCCATGAGTTATCGCCTGTGGCGAACTGGCGCGCGCAGCGTGCTGGTTGGTGCCTTGCTTTTCCCGGTGGCCGCTATCGCTGCCAGCAACACGTTCCCGGTATCCGCCGCACAAATGCGCGCACTGGGCGTTACGGTGCAGCGGTTGGACAAACCCAGCGCGATCCGCGGCCTGAGTTATCCGGCGCGGGTGATCCTGCCGCCGCAACAGGATGTGGTGATCAGCGCGCCGGTCGCCGGTGTCGTCGATCAGTTGCTGGTGACCGAGCATCAACGATTGACGATCGGCCAGCCGTTGTTGCGATTGGCCAGCCCGGAATTCGGTGAACTGCAGCTGGCTGCGCTGGAAGCGGCCAGCAAGAACCGCCTGGCGCAGCAGACCTTACAGCGCGAGAAGCAGCTGTTCGCCGAAGGCATCGTGCCGCAACGGCGCCTGCTCGAAGCCGAAGCGGCAGCCAGCGATGGCAAGGCGGGCTTGCGCCAGACCAGCGCAGCGCTGCGCCTGGCCGGCCTGGACGCGCCCGCCATTGCTCGCCTGATCGGCTCCGGTGCCTTGCAGGAATCATTGACGCTGAAGGCGCGTAGCGCAGGGCTCGTGGTCGATCTCCAGGCCAAACCGGGCCAGCGGGTCGCTGCCGCCGACCCGCTGCTGCGCATTGCCGATCCCAGCAAGCTGTGGCTCGACATCCAGATTCCGGCCGAGCGCGCCGATGCCTGGGCGAAGGACGGTGACA